>OGFW01000031.1_pt1 | contig 121645 bp, 146 predicted proteins | sample 1570991 | NCBI WGS metagenome assembly OGFW01 (sample SAMEA2582074, study PRJEB24529) | metagenome | biome: Human gut stool | place: China | collected 2011
ATGTCTTTGTCGAAAAATGCGAAGTGGTCTGCCCTCTTCAAAGTGATACGCACCGGTAAAAATATGCTGTGGTGTCGTATTTACAGAAATATAATGCTTTGAGTTGATTTTAACACAGAGAGGACATTTTGTCATCAAATTTCTGTCTAAAAGACGAGGGTCTAAAATGAATATATGCTTACTTTTTATTCTCTAATCAAACCCTTATTACACAAAAACCGCGCAAGCCAATCTCCTCCGATGCACTTGCGCGATTTCGTCTGATATACACATACCAAAATTATTATTTACATTTGCTACAGCATTTGACTGTTTTATACATTCTCAATCTCTGTCTTATACTTTTCAAGAATCATATTCTGGATATTCTCGCGTGTGGCAGAGTTAATCGGATGGGCTATATCCCTGTACTCGCCATCGTTTGCCTTACGGCTTGGCATAGCGATGAAAAGTCCCTTTTCTCCTTCGATTACCTTGATGTCATGTACCACGAATTCATCATCGATTGTGATTGACACAACCGCCTTCATCTTGCCCTCTTTTTCTACCTTACGAATTCTGATGTCTGTAATCTGCATATTTTTGTCCCCCTGGTCTGTTTTTAAATTACATATCTTACATTTTTTTCTTTTACTATCATGACTCCATCCTCACCACAATAGCAGGTGTTTGGATTGATGGTTCCGCGGCTCTCTACGATGCAATTTTCGAGGTGCACATTGTCGCCTATGTAGACGTCATTGAGTATCACGCAGTTCTTCACTGTGGTGTTTTTGCCCACAAATACCTGCTTGAAAAGCACCGAATCCTCCACGCTGCCGTTTATGATACAGCCACTTGATACGAGGCTGTTTGAAATGTCTGAACCCGGATTAAACTTGGCAGGTGGCAGGTCGTCCACCTTTGAGCAGATGGTCGGCTCCTCCCTGAAGAAATAGCTTCTGACGTCAGGTCTTAAGAAATCCATATTGGTCTTGAAGTATGCATCAATATCGGCGATATTGTTCCAGTATGAATTTATCTTGTAGCCATATATTTTCTTTACATTTTTGTAGCGCACGAGGATATCATTTACGAAATCGAATCTGTTTTCCTCAGCTGCCGCCTCCAAAAGCTCTATGAGCTGTCGTCTTCTGATGACATAGATACCTGTGGAAATGGTATTGGATGAAGCCTCGATTGGCTTTTCATCAAACTCTGTGATTCTTGACTCATCATCCATGCGTACCACGCCAAAACGGCTGACATCGTCGTTGTACATCATGTCCTTGCATACCACTGTGATGTCTGATTTTTTCTCGATGTGGAAATCCAGCACTCTGTTGAAATCCAGCTTGTATACACAGTCACCGCTGCTGATGATGACATATGGCTCATGGCGTCTCTTTAAAAAATCAATGTTCTGATACATCGCATCTGCCGTGCCCCTGTACCAGTCACTGTTGTCCGCTGTGACTGTAGGTGTAAAGAGGAATAAGCCCCCCTGCTTTCTGCCAAAATTCCACCATTTTGCTGAGCTTAAATGCTCATTCAGTGAGCGTGCATTGTACTGGGTCAGTACTGCGACAGTCTGTATATGTGAGTTTGACATGCTGCTGAGCGCAAAATCTATGCTTCTGAAGCTGCCTGCTACCGGCAGGGCCGGTACTGCTCGTTTTGCTGTCAGTTCCTTCATCCTATTATTGTTGCCGCCGGCCAAAATTATTCCTATTGCCTTCATTTTCCGTCACCTGCCTTGATAATAACTTCTCCGCCCTCAAGCACACCGTCTTTGTAATCCTCTTCGTATGTAACACCGGAGATTGCTGTATTTTTGCCTATCTTTACCCCGTCCGGTATCACAGAATCTTCTCCTATAGTGACAAGCCCAAATGAGTATATGCTCTCATTTAATACACTTGGCTTCTCCTGTCCGAAGCCAAGTGTCACATTGTCGCCCACCTTGCAATTTTCGGCAATGATGGACTTGTCTATTGTGACATTGGAGCCTATCTCCGTGTCACACATGATGATGGAATCACGTATTACTGCGCCTCTTCCAATCTTGACGCCTGCACCTATGACAGAATGCTCCACATGACCGTAGCATTCACAGCCCTCACCCATGATGCTTCGCTCCACATGGCCTCCTTTGGCTATATAAAGTGGCTCGATTGCATCATTCTTTGTGTAAATCTTCCAATACTCCTCGTACAGGTTGAACTCCGGAATGAGGTCCACAAGCTCCATATTGGCCTCCCAGTATGAGCCCAGTGTACCTACGTCCTTCCAGTATCCGTTGAACTCGTATGCAAACATACGTCTGTCGTTTTCAAAGCAGTATGGTATGACATGCTTGCCAAAATCACAGTTTTCCTGATCCTTTAGTGCAAGTAATGCTTCCTTTAGCACCGGCCATGAGAATATGTAAATACCCATTGATGCGAGATTGCTGCGCGGATGAACCGGCTTTTCCTCAAATGCATTGATGCGCTTATCATCATCGGCTATGACGATACCAAATCGGCTTGCCTCCTCGATAGGCACCGGCATGGTTGCTATGGTCACATCGGCATTGTTTTCCTTGTGGAAATCAAGCATCACCTCATAGTCCATCTTGTAAATATGGTCTCCTGACAGTATCAACACATAGTCCGGGTTGTAACTGTCTATATACCTCATATTCTGGTAGATTGCATTGGCTGTACCTGTGTACCACTCGCTGTTGCCGCTCTTCTCATAAGGAGGCAGTATTGCCACTCCTCCATTATTCCTGTCGAGGTCCCACGGAATACCTATTCCGATGTGGCTGTTAAGCCTGAGCGGCTGATACTGTGTAAGTACACCCACTGTATCAATGCCTGAATTGATGCAGTTGCTAAGCGGAAAATCTATGATTCTGTATTTTCCACCAAACGAAACTGCCGGTTTTGCTACGTTCGCTGTCAGAACACCAAGTCTGCTGCCTTGACCGCCTGCTAAAAGCATGGCTATCATTTCTTTCTTAATCACGTTATCACTCCTCGTCTGTCCTAATTTTTGTTGTGCCCATCCGGTCCCCACCACTTGTTTCTGTAATAACCGTATCTGTAATGCTTCCATAATAAATCACAATTGTTTCCATATAAATTATAGTTGCTGCTGCATAAATTGCAGTTACTGCTATATACTTTAAACCCATAAAATTCATATGGTCCGGATGAATTATTTTTATAAAAAAAATTATACCACAGCCGCATTATCACTTCAACATTTTTCACAAAATCAAATAATATTTTTCTTTTTTTTCGACATTTTGCACAAGTGTCATTTATCGTATATCTGTTTAACCTGCTATGGTTCTTATCATTTGAAAGTCATGCCTGCTTTCACCTTATTTTTCCTTTGCAAATACTATATTTAGTTGTATAATTAATATAAAGTAACTATTCAGAACAAGAAAATCTGTTGCTTACATGCAATCATGACGCATCGGCTTTTTGTTCTCAGCGATTCTTAATAGTTACAATATAAATTATAATAAATCAGGCAGGTAAAATTAATGTATAAAATAGATTTCAGCAAACCAATACACATCCATTTCATAGGCATCGGCGGTATCAGCATGAGCGGTCTCGCAGAGATTCTGCATGAGGAGGGCTTTACAATTTCCGGCTCCGATTCAAAGGAATCAGACCTCACAAAAACTCTTGCTGCCAAGGGCATAAAAGTCATATATGGCCAGAGCGCAGACAATATTACATCCGGTATCGACCTGGTAGTTTACACTGCAGCTATCCACGAAAGCAATCCTGAGTTTGCCGCAGCAAAGGCAGCCGGTATTCCAATGCTTACCAGAGCCGAGCTTCTCGGACAGATTATGGACAATTACGATTATTCTATCGCTGTAGCCGGTACACACGGCAAGACTACCACTACATCCATGATCAGCGAGATTCTTCTCGCCGCCCAGACAGATCCTACCATTTCCGTAGGCGGTATTTTGTCATCTATCCACGGCAATCTGCGTGTGGGCGATTCAGAGTATTTCATCTCTGAGGCATGCGAGTACACAAACAGCTTTTTGAATTTCAGACCACGCTACAGCATTATTTTAAATATTGAGGCTGAGCATCTGGATTTCTTCAAGGATATCAACGACATCAGGCATTCCTTCCACGAGTATGCATCAAACACTCTCGCAGGCGGTGCTACCATCATCAATGGTGAGATTGACCGCTATGAGGAGATTGTCGCAGGGCTTCCTCAGAAGATTATCACCTATGGCTTTGATTCAAAATATGATTTCTACCCGGAAAATATAACCTATGACGATAAAGCTTGTGCATCTTTTACAGCTATGAGACAGGGTAGTCCACTTTTCGACGTAAAACTCTCTGTTCCGGGCGCTCACAATGTAAGCAATGCGCTCGCAGCCATAGCTTTATCCACCACACTCGGTCTAGATGAGGAGTCTATCCTCACAGGCCTTGACAAATTTGGCGGTGCTGACAGACGTTTCCAGTACAAGGGCAAGGTAAACGGCGTCACAATCATTGATGACTACGCTCACCATCCAACCGAGATCCGCGCAACACTGACAGCTGCACAAAAATATCCACATGACAGGCTTGTACTTTGCTTCCAGCCACACACCTATTCCAGAACCAAGGCATTCTTAAATGATTTTGCCGATGTTCTTTCAATGGCAGATGTTGTGGTGCTTGCTGATATCTATGCTGCGCGTGAGCAGAACACATATGGTATCTCATCTAAGGATATCCTGGATTTATTGCTCGAAAAAGGTGTGAATGCGCACTATTTCCCATCATTTGAGGAAATCGAGAAATTTTTATCAGAAAATTGTGTAAACGGTGACCTGTTGATAACAATGGGTGCTGGAAATGTTGTAGAAATCGGCGAAGACCTGCTTAAGAAATAAGTTATCCACGTTATCCACATACAAAATGTTAACAACTCTCATTTTGTATGTGGATTTTTTAAATAATTTTCAACAGCTTATATACCCTGTGATACATTGATTTTTCAATTATTTTACACAGTTATCCACGTTATCCACATTTTTTTGTGGACTCGGAAAGCCCGAGTTTACAAGGCTTGTAGCACTTTTACCATCTTCACACAGTTAAAATATTGTGCTATAATTGCTCACAGGTTAAGCGAAAGAGAGTTTTTTATATGACAGCGATAAACATTAGCAGTGACATAGCAACATCATTCACTACTGTGTCAGATATTTTTATAGATCAATACATGCCAAAGGCAAACGGTGAGTTTGTCAAGGTATACCTTTATCTGCTCCGTGCGACAGGCTCCGGGGCAGGCATAGCAACTATTTCAGAGATTGCCGATCATTTCAGCAATACTGAAGCCGACATCATACGTGCCCTCAATTACTGGGCCTCTGAGGGCATTTTGCAGCTGCAATCCGGCGCTGATGGCCAGATTATGGGAATCAACCTCTGCAGTCTTTCTGTATCCGGTATGCAGGCTGCTCAGAGTAATATACAAAGCGCTGTGGCTGATAATGCCGCGCAGAATATTTTACAAAACAGCGTGGTTAATAATGATGCGCAGAATAATTTGCAAAACGGCGTGGTTAATAATGATGCGCAGAATATTTCTACCACGAATATCCGGATGCAGGATTCTGTTGTGGCAAAGCTTAAAACCCAGGCTACTGACAAGCCTGCTTCTTCACAGAAGGAATACACACTTGATGAGATTAAGGAGTTTAGAAAGAATCCTGACATTTCAGAGCTTTTCTTTATTATAGAGACATATCTGAAGCATACACTCTCATCCTCAGACACCAATATGGTGCTCTACTGGCTGGACGAGCTCCATTTTTCTACCGACCTGGTGGAATATCTCGTGGAGTACTGCATTACCAAGGGACACTCAAGCCTTCGTTACATGAACAAGGTCGCTCTCGGCTGGGCCGATGCAGGCATAAAGACCGTAGACCAGGCAAAGGACGATGCAGCCGCTCACTCACAGATTTACTATTCTGTAATGAAGGCTCTAGGCATCACAGGCCGCAATCTGGTTGACTCTGAGGTGTCACTCATAAACAAATGGGTCGGCGAATACGGTTTCGATATAGAGCTTGTAAAAGCCGCCTGCGGTAAAACTATTTCAGCTATCCAGAAGCCAAGCTTCGAGTACACAGACTCGATACTCGCGAACTGGAGGAAAAAGGATGTACATACATTAAAGGATGTTGAAGTGCTTGATGCCAACTTTGCCAAGGCCAATAAAGCCTCTGCTACAGGCTCATCACAAGGCACAAATGCTGCAAACGGTTCCTCAAAACCAAAAAGCAATAATCCAGGTTCCAAGAATAAATTTAACAACTTCAATCAGCGAAACAATGATTACGACAAGCTTGAGAAGCTGTTTCTGAATTCTACGGTATGATTTAAGCTACATGATTTCAATTATATGATTTAAACTGTATGATTTCTGTTGCGTGATTTAGTTATATGATTTTTCAAGTTAGATTTACACATCCCAAGGAGGATATATGGCACTTACCAATGCTCAATATGATGAGATAATGCGAGGCTACGATAAACGCCAGCTTCAGAACAAATACATACATGACAAGCGTATTGAGGAAGCCTATCGCAAGGCGCCCCGCCTCAGGGAGATTGACTCAGAGATTGCATCCGCATCTGTCAGGCAGGCGTACAGGCTTATGGACGGCGATGAGAATGCTCTTGCCGCTTTACGCCTTGCAATCGAGGACTATAAGGAGGAGCGTGCTGCACTGCTATCCACACTCGGATATCCGCTTGATTATTTTGAGCCTATTTACACCTGTCCAGATTGCCATGATACCGGGTATATAGATGGTCAGAAATGTCATTGCTTCAAGCAGGCTATTATCAATACCGTTTATTCGCAGTCCAATATCAGGGAAATTTTATCAAGAGAGAATTTTTCCACTCTCTCATTCGATTATTACTCAGATGAGCAGAGAAATCCTGCGACAGGACTGTCTGCTCTTGCCACAGCAAAACTTGCCGTGACGAACTGTCATGAATTTATAGACAATTTTGAAAAAAAACCTAAAAACATATTTTTCTACGGTAATACCGGTGTCGGAAAGACTTTTTTATCTAATTGCATTGCAAAAGAGCTTTTAGATGCAGGTTACTCCGTAATTTACTTTACAGCATTCCAATTATTTGATATATTAAGCAAAGGTGTGTTTGAAAAGGATGCAGATGCCATTGCAGCGCACCAGAATATATTCGACTGTGATTTACTTATCATAGACGATCTCGGAACCGAGCTTTCCAACTCATTTACCACATCACAGCTTTTCCTTTGTATAAATGAGCGTATACTGCGACAGAAATCTACTATTATTTCCACTAATCTGAATCTGGAGCAGATAGCAGAGATTTACTCCGAGAGAACACTTTCAAGAATTTCAAGCAATTATAGTTTTATCAAGCTCTTCGGAGATGACATACGAATTAAAAAGCGTCTTTCCAAATAACGCTTTTTATATTATATATTTAGTTTATTTATTATATGGTTATATGGAGGAATAACAATGCCAAACGATGAGAGAATTTTGGAGACTATGCCAACCGGTACACTTGGACTTGTTGCAACTGACAGTTGTATAGGTCTTGCCCAGAAGGTAGATGCATACTTACAGGGCTGGAGAGAGCACAGAGAGCACCAGCATGCTAACGAGAGTGCTTTCAAGGACTACTACAAAAACAGCTACATTATCAAGCCTTCTACACCTAGATTCGGTTCCGGCGAGGCTAAATGTGTTATCAACCAGTCAGTTCGTGGTTATGATCTGTACATCATGGTAGATGTAACAAACTACAGTCTTACCTACACAGTATGCGGTCAGACAAACCACATGTCACCTGATGACCACTACGCAGACTTAAAGCGTGTTATCGCTGCAGCCGGCGGAAAAGCAAGAAGAATCACAGTTATCATGCCTTTCCTTTATGAGAGCCGTCAGCACAGACGTACAGGCCGTGAGTCTCTTGACTGTCCATTGGCTCTTCAGGAGCTTATCAACATGGGTGTAGACAATATCATCACCTTCGATGCTCATGACCCTCGTGTGGTAAATGCTATTCCTCTGAACGGCTTTGAGAATGTAATGCCTTCTTACCAGTTCATTAAGGGCATCTTAAAGAACGTAAAGGATATCACTATTGATGCTGACCATCTTATGATTATCTCTCCTGATGAGGGCGCTACAAACCGTGCTATCTACCTTGCAAACGTACTCGGAGTAGACATGGGTATGTTCTACAAACGTCGTGATTACAGCCGTATCGTTGACGGACGTAACCCTATCGTAGCTCATGAGTTCCTCGGAACAAATGTGGAGGGTAAGGATGTTCTTATCATCGATGATATGATTTCTTCAGGCGAAAGTATGATTGATACAGCAAGAGAGCTCAAGAAGCGTAAAGCTAACAGAATCTTTGTTGTTTCTACATTCGGTCTCTTTACAAACGGCTTTGCTTCATTTGACAAGGCTTACGAAGAGGGTCTCATCTACAGAGTAGTTACAACAAACCTTATCTACCAGTCACCTGAGCTTCTCTCTAAGGAGTACTATATCAGCTGTGACATGAGCAAATACATCGCATACCTCATCGATACATTAAACCACGACTGTTCTATCAGTGATCTTCTCTCACCATATGACAGAATCAAGAAGTGTGTTCAGAAGTACAATGACGAGCAGGCTGCAGCAAAAAATAAATAATTAATCGCATTTATAAAAAGCCGTGTGAAATTAATATGTACCCCTTTTACTGGATATCCAGTGAAAGGGGTATTTTTATGCGTTACAGTTACGAATTCAAACCAAAGGCAGTCGAACTATACATGCAAATAAGACGCATCAGTTTTTCTCAATAGTTTGAATAATTATCTTAGTAATATAAAAAACCAGAGAAGTGAGTGCCATCCACTCAAATCTCTGGTTTAATTTAGTCTAAGATTTATACCGATTAAATATTAAACTAACTCAAGGAGAACCTCTAAAGCTCCGTCACCTTTACGCTGACCAATCTTAACGATTCTTGTGTAACCACCGTTACGATCTGCATACTTAGGAGCGATCTCATCGAATAACTTGTTTGTTACATCGATAGTCTTTGTTCCCTTCTTTGTGCCGTCAGACTCTTTAGCTGTGTAAAGAACCTTGAGCATCTGTCTTCTGGCATGAAGACGTGAAGCAGAATCCTTCTTGATCTTCTTCTCTACTTCGTCATAAACAGTAACTTTCTTTCCGTCTACAACCTCTTTTACTCTCTTGCCATCTTTGTCCTTGCGGGCAACCTTAGCTGTTACAGTAACCTCTTCGAAGTTGTCTTTCTCTTTTACTGCTAATGCGATAAGACCCTCAGCGATCTTACGAACCTCTTTAGCCTTAGCCTCTGTAGTAACGATCTTTCCGTTAACAAGAAGCTGTGTAACCTGACCTCTGAGTAAAGCCTTTCTCTGGCTTGATGTTCTGCTTAACTTACGATATTTTGCCATTTTAATTTCCTCCATTTGTGGGACATCCGGTCACGCTCTTCGGTCTTACTGCCAGACATCGTATCTTGTTGTGATAAAGCTTTGCCTTATTTCAAAAAGCAAATGCTCAAATCAGTTGCCACTCATGTATCAGACATGGTCACGCTCTTTGGTCTTACTGGCCCTGCCGCTATGAGTTTTGTCACACATAAACATAAATATGATATTTAAAATTTATGTATGACCAATTTATTTAGAAGAATCAGTGCAAGGATTATTCGAATGAATTATTCCTCAGTCTGATTTAACTCTAAACCTAATTCTTTTAATTTTGCTAAAACTTCCTCTAAAGACTTGCGACCAAGGTTACGAACCTTCATCATGTCCTCAGGTGTTCTATTGATAAGCTCTGCAACAGTGTTGATTCCTGCACGCTTTAAGCAGTTGTATGAACGAACTGAAAGCTCAAGCTCATCTATGTTCATCTCGAGAACCTTCTCCTGAGCATCGTTTTCCTTCTCGACCATAACGTCAACCTGCTGTGCTGCTTCTGAAAGATCGATGAACAGATTTAAGTGCTCACTTAACACCTTAGCTGCAAGGCTGACTGCCTCGTCCGGCTCCAATGTACCATTTGTAAATACATCTAATGTAAGCTTATCGTAATCTGTAACCTGACCTACACGGGTATTCTCTACAGTAAGGTTAACACGCTCAACAGGAGTGTAGATTGAATCTACAGCAAGAACTCCGATTGGTGTATCCTCGTTCTTGTTCTTCTCTGCTCCGACATAACCTCTGCCGTTTGTGATTGTAAGCTCCATGTAAAGCTTAGAATCTGCACCACCATTCAAGTGTGCAATCTCTAACTCAGGATTCAAAATCTCGATATCTGAATCAACCTGAATATCGGCTGCTGTAACAACGCCTTCACCTTCGAATTCGATATATGCAACCTTTGGTTCATTTGTAGAACTATTATTGCGAATTGCAAGGTTCTTGATATTCATGATGATTTCTGTAACATCTTCCTTAACACCAGGAATAGAGCTGAATTCATGTAAAACACCATCAATCTTGACCTGGCTTACTGCAGCGCCCGGTAAAGAAGAAAGCATGATACGTCTTAAAGAGTTTCCAAGTGTTGTACCGTAACCTCTCTCTAATGGCTCTACAACAAATCTGCCATATGTCTTGTCTTCTGAAATTTCTGCGATTTCAATTTTTGGTTTTTCAAAATCGAACACTTCAAATTCCCTCCTTCTCGGGTATCGTTGTTATATGTTATCAAAGAGTGGATAAGCCGGGAAATAAATCCCCGGCAAATCAACCTAATTTTACTTAGAATATAACTCGACGATGAGCATCTCATCTACAGGAACATCAATCTGCTCACGTGTAGGTAAGTCTTTTACAGTTCCCTGTAATTTCTCAGCATCTACTTCTAACCAGTCTGGAACTAATCTTCCACCAGTTACTTCAACGATGTCTTTCATTCTCTGAATGTTTTTGTTCTTCTCTTTGATTTCGATAACATCGCCAGCTTTTACAAGGTAAGAAGGAATGTTAACCTGTTTTCCGTTAACTGTAACGAATTTGTGGTCAACGATCTGTCTAGCTTCTTTTCTTGTTCTAGCAAATCCTAAACGGAATACTACGTTGTCTAATCTTGACTCTAAAATAGTCATTAAGTTCTGACCAGTCATACCTTTCATCTGATCAGCTCTCTCATAATAGTTGTGGAAAGGTTTTTCCAAAACACCATAGATGAATTTAGCTTTCTGTTTTTCTCTTAACTGAAGACCGTACTCAGACATCTTCTTGTTAGCTCTTTTTAATTCTCTATTGGATTTTTTATCATATCCTAAGTAACTTGGCTCTAAACCAAGTGATCTACATCTTTTAAGAACAGGAACTTTATTTACTGCCATCTTAGTATCTCCCTCCTAATTAAACTCTTCTACGTTTTGGTGGACGACATCCATTGTGAGGTACAGGAGTAACATCTTTGATACTTGTAACTTCAAGTCCGCATGCAGAGAGCGCACGGATTGCTGCTTCTCTTCCTGATCCTGGTCCTTTTACGAATACGTCTACTGATTTTAATCCGTGAATTAAAGCTGCTTTTGTAGCAGTTTCAGCTGCCATCTGTGCAGCATATGGAGTAGATTTCTTTGAACCTCTAAATCCAAGACCACCAGCACTTGCCCATGATAAAGCATTACCTTCAGCATCTGTAAGAGTAACGATTGTATTGTTAAAAGATGACTGAATGTGTGCCTGTCCGCGTTCAACGTTTTTCTTTACACGCTTTTTTGTCACTTTTTTTGTAACTTTAGCCATATCTAAACTAACCTACTTTCTCTAATAATAAATGATTAATTGCATCTTTAAAAGCAGTCACAAAGAAGCTTATTTCTTCTTATTAGCAACTGTACGCTTTGGACCCTTGCGAGTTCTTGCGTTTGTCTTTGTCTTCTGTCCACGAACTGGAAGACCTTTTCTATGACGGATACCACGATAACATCCGATCTCCTGAAGTCTCTTGATGTTCATAGCGATTTCTCTACGTAAATCACCTTCTACAGTCTGTGTATTATCAATAACTTCACTGATTCTCTTAACTTCGTCGTCTGTTAAGTCTCTGCAACGAGTATTAGGATCAACATTTGCTTCTGCAAGAATACGATCAGCACTTACTCTACCAATTCCGTAGATATAAGTTAAACCGATCTCAACACGTTTTTCTCTTGGTAAATCTACACCTGCGATACGAGCCATGTGTTTTTTAACCTCCATTAATTCTCCGATGCTTTGTGCATCTAAGTTTTTATTATCAACGTAAAGTCACTTTGACCTCATGACTTCCTACAAAGCTCTTCTTCCCTATGCCTTTTGGAAGAATCTTCCAACCCATAACGGCATAATATCTTTGCTGTCGATTGCAAGCTAAGCAGCTCCGTTGTCGTCCGGCCTGAAATGTGTGCCATCGCCTGTCAACCATTTTTCGATGTTCTCTCTGTTATGTCTCGGTATTAACATAACAAAGCAGCTATCCATTGCTGTTATTATGATAACAGTGTCTACAACCTAACCAGGTGTTCCACTGCAGCCGCACATAATGAATTTGTAATAGTTATGGTACTATTACGATCAGAATAAGGAATAATTAACCCTGTCTCTGTTTGTGTTTTGGATTTTCACAGATAATTCTGATGCTTCCTTTTCTTTTAATGACTTTGCATTTTTCGCAAATAGGTTTAACTGATGATCTTACCTTCACAGCAAATCCTCCTTTCTTCTCAAAAGCCCCTTTTTGCACACACAAAAAGGCACTATTCAAAAGTGTCCGAATAGCATTATAGCATGTGCTTATTAAAGAAGTCAATGATTTTTTCAAATAATTTTTATTTATCTCTCCAGATGATTCTTCCTTTTGAAAGATCGTATGGGGACATTTCAATAGTAACTTTATCTCCCGGTAAAATACGGATGAAATTCATACGTAATTTTCCACTAATGGTTGCAAGGATCTGATGACCATTCTCAAGTTCTACCTTAAAGAATGCGTTTGGTAACTTCTCAACTACTACTCCTTCAACTTCAATAACATCTGCCTTTGACATATAATCCTCCTTGTTTAGCTGTTCAGCTGCTTTTCTATTATTTTTATTGCTTTTCTGATTGTGATATCTGTTGGTTCACCGTCAAACAATCCGGTTATTTCATCGGATATATGTTTGATTATCTGAATATGTTTTCGATTTTTTTTCTTCGGTTTTGTAAGTGGTTTTGTTGTTCCATTTACCAGATACACAAATTCATCATCTTTTTTTATGATCAGATAATACTGATTTCTATCGTGTCCTGACATGGACTTTGCAAATTCAATGTTCATAGTCTTCCCTTTTCCGGTGGTTATTCCCATATATGAGCTGCAATCTCTGAGTCTGTCAGCGTCAGGATCTCCGGTCTTCCCTCTGTGATAATGATCGTATTTTCATAGTGTGCAGATAATGACATATCTGCTGTGATCACTGTCCATTCATCATCTAACCACAATACATCCGGTGTCCCGATATTGATCATCGGTTCCACCGCAAGCGTCATTCCGGATTTTAATTTGATTCCTCTCCGTAGTTTCTTATAATTCGGAATATCCGGGTCTTCATGGAGATGCGTTCCGATTCCATGACCACAAAGATCCCGCACGACCCCATATCCAAAACTTTCTGCATAACTGCCGATTGCTCCGGATATCTCATAGAGATGTCTTCCTGCGGTTGCATATTTCATACCTTCAAAAAAGCTCTGTCTTGTGCGCTCGATCAAAAGCGCTGCTTCTTTTGAAATTTCTCCCACCGCATGTGTTCTTGCAGCATCTGAATGGTATCCTTTGTGGATGACACCGATGTCCAGGCTCACAATGTCGCCTTCCTGGATAAATTTTTCTTTGGATGGTATTCCGTGCACGACTTCCTCATCGATTGACACACACACAGAAGCCGGATACCCACAATAATTTTTAAAAGATGGTTCACAGCCAAAGCTTCGGATCATTTCTTCCCCGATTCTGTCTATCTCATAGGTAGACATCCCTGGTCTTAACTCGTTTCCAAGCTGTTCGTGTACTTTTGCAAGTATCTTCCCGGCTTCCCTCATTAATTCCAGCTCTTCAGGTCTTTTTATCGTGACAGACATCTTTATTCTCCTAAAATGGCTACGATATCAGCAAATACTTTTTCCATTGGCTGGGTACCGTCAACTGTCTTTAAAATATTCTGTGCTTTATAGTAATCGATCAGCGGCTGTGTCTGTTCATGATATACGCTTAAACGTTTCTGAACTGTTTCCGGCTTGTCATCATCTCTTAATACAACCGGACTTCCGCATCTGTCGCAGATACCTTCCACTTTTGTTGGAATGGAAACAATATGATAGGTTGCTCCACAATTTAAGCAGGCACGTCTTCCGCTCATTCTGTTTACAATGTTCTCGTCCGGAACATCTACATCAATGGCATAATCCATTTTCTGTCCGATTTTCTCAAGTGCTGCAGTGAGCGCCTCTGCCTGAGGAATGGTTCTTGGAAATCCATCTAAGATAAATCCATTTTTGCAGTCATCCTGCTGGATTCTGTCCATAACAAGATCACAGGTAAGTTCGTCTGGAACTAATAAGCCCTGATCCATATATTCTTTTGCTTTTTTGCCAAGTTCTGTTCCGTTTTTAATGTTGGCACGGAAGATATCTCCTGTAGAGATATGTGGTACGCCGTATTTATCTGCGATCTGTTTTGCCTGTGTTCCTTTTCCAGCTCCTGGAGCCCCTAACATTATAATTTTCATATAAAAATTACCCCTGACCTTTCCATATATTCAATGTTTCTGCGCCTATTATACGAATTTTGACGCTGCTTCGCAAGTTTATTTTAGCTCTTTCCTTTATAAAACTTCAAAAAACGCCGGGCCACAAGACCCAGCGTTTCTGTTTTAGTCATTTAAGAATCCTTTATAGTAGCGAACACGCATCTGAGATTCAATCTGTTTTAATGTTTCGATAATAACACCAACAATGATGATGATGGATGTTCCACCAAAGGATACATCAGCATTAAATACTCCATTAAAGAAGATTGGAATAAATGCTACAAATGCTAATCCAACTGCGCCTATAAAGACAATGTAATTTAAAATCTTATTCAGATAGTCACTGGTAGGTTTACCAGGTCTGATACCCGGAATAAATCCACCTGCTTTTTTCATGTTATTTGCAATTTCTAACGGATTGAATGTAATCGATGTATAGAAATAAGCAAATGCAATGATCAAAATGATATATACCACAAGACCAATGTTATAAATTGGTTCATTTGGATTACACCAGTTAGACTGGGACATACCTTTTAAGATCTTACTTCCAATACCTGTTCCATTTCCCTTGCCAAGTAAGCTCGCAATAATGACTGGTGTCTGTAATAAAGACTGGGCAAAGATGACTGGGATAACACCACTGGTATTGACTTTCAGAGGAATATGTGTTGACTGACCGCCAACCTGTTTTCTTCCCTGAATTTTCTTGGAATACTGAACCGGAATTTTTCTTACTCCGTCCTGAAGTAATACTACAAATACTACCATTGCAACGATGATTGCAAGGATAATAACTGCAGCAAGAATTCCCTTTGGAACTGTCTTTCCAGAAATAAACTGCTGATATAATGTTCCGATATCATTTGGCATACGGGAAATGATGTTGATTGTCAACACGATGGAAATACCATTTCCTACACCCTTCTCTGTGATTCTCTCACCAATCCACATAAGGACTGCAGAACCTGCTGTAAGAGTAAAGATAACCATAATGATATTCATAACATAAACAGCGGTCGAATCACTCTGTTCTAAGTATCCACCTCTTGAGAAACCAATTGCCATAGCGATTGCTTCAATCAAAGCTAAAGCAACTGTGAGGTATCTTGTGATCTCGGCGATCTTTTTACGACCATCTTCTCCGTCACGCTGCATTTCTTCCAACTTAGGAATAGCAATAGTAAGAAGCTGCATAATGATGGATGATGTAATGTATGGTGTGATATTCAATGCGAATATAGATAAATTCAAGAATGATCCACCAGTAACGGCATCAAAAAAGCCCATTCCATCAGCGGTCTGACTAGCAAACCAGTTTGCAAATACTTCACTGTCAACACCAGGAATAGGAAGCTGACTTCCTATTCTGATGACAACTAACATTAAAAATGTAAAAATAATTCTTTTGCGAATATCTTTAATTTTGAATGCATTACGGAGTGTCTCTAGCATTAGATCACCTCTGCTTTTCCACCAAGAGCTTCAATTTTCTCTTTTGCAGAAGCGCTGAATGCGTTTGCCTGAACTGTAAGCTTCTTAGTAAGTTCTCCATTTCCAAGAATTTTTACTCCATCTCTTGGGTTCTTAACGATACCAGCTTCGATTAATGTCTCTACAGATACTACTGCGTCATTCTCGAAAGCTTCAAGAGCGGAAAGATTAATTCCAACGATTGTCTTAGAGTTTCTGCATTTGAAACCTCTCTTTGGCAATCTTCTGTATAATGGCATCTGACCACCTTCGAAACCTGGTCTAGGAGCACCAGAACGAGCTTTCTGTCCTTTATGTCCTTTACCTGCGGTCTTACCATTTCCTGAACCGTGTCCACGTCCTCTTCTGAAATTATCGCTATGAGCTGAACCGGCAGCTCCATGTAAATTGGATAAATCCATCACCGACACCTCCTTATCTTATTTTTTATGCTTCTTCAACTTTTACGTATGGTGCAACTTTGCGAAGTGCTCCAGCTGTTGCAGCGTTGTCTGGTAACTCAACTGTTTTGTAAAGTTTTGTTAAACCAAGAGCCTCGATTGTTTTTTTGTTCTTTGGAACAGCACCAATTGTAGATTTGATCAATGTTACTTTAAGTTTCTTATCTGCCATTTCAAATTCCTCCTTAACCCAGAATCTCTTCAACGGATTTTCCGCGGAGTTTTGCTACTTCTTCAGGAGATTTTAACTGACCCAGAGCGTCGATTGTTGCGAATACAACGTTCTGTTTGTTGTTGGAACCTAAAGATTTTGTACGGATATTTTTAATACCTGCTAACTCACATACAGTACGGGCTGGACCACCAGCGATGATACCAGTACCTTCTGGAGATTTCTTTAATAATACGGATGCACCGGTGAATTTACCCTGAACATCATGTGTAATACTATCAACTTCGTCTAACTTAACGCTGATGAGCTTTTTCATTGCATCTTCTTTTCCCTTACGGATAGCTTCAGGAATTTCAGTTGCTTTTCCTAAACCTGCACCAACATGACCATTGCCGTCGCCAACAACAACCAAAGCTGTAAAACGCATGTTACGTCCGCCCTTAACAACTTTTGTTACACGTTTGATTGATACTACTTTATCATTTAATTCTAACTGACTAGCATCAATGATTTCACGTTTCATGTTTTCGTTTCCTCCTACTAAAAATCTAATCCAGCTTCTCTTGCTGCATCGGCTAAAGCTTTAACTTTTCCCTGATATATAAAACCGCCTCTATCAAAGACAACTGTTGTAATACCCTTATCTAATGCTTTTTTAGCAATTACAGTACCAAGTTTGGATGCTGCATCTACGTTATTAGTCTTCTCTAATTCTGCTTTTAACTCTTTGTCAAGAGTAGATGCAGAAACAAGTGTATTTCCAACTGTGTCGTCAATAATTTGAGCGTACATATGATTATTGCTTCTGAACACAGCTAAGCGCGGTCTCTGTGCAGTACCTGCAAGATGATGACGCATTCTTCTATGTTTATTTTCACGAACTGCTGTTCTTGATTTCTTACTAACCATTCTTCGTCACTCCTTTAATTATTTCTTACCAGTCTTACCAACTTTACGTCTAATAACTTCATCAGCATATTTGATACCTTTTCCTTTGTAAGGTTCAGGTCTTCTCTTATCTCTGATTTCAGCTGCGTATTGGCCAACTTTTTCTTTATCGATACCTGATACAATGATCTTGTTACCGTCTACTGTAGACTCGATTCCTTCTGGATCTGTCATCTCAACTGGATGAGAATATCCTAAGTTAAGAGTTAAAACTTTACCAGCTTTGGAAGCTCTGTAACCAACACCATTCACTTCAAGCTCTTTCTTATATCCGTCTGTAACACCAACTACCATGTTGTGGATCAGTGTTCTTGTTAATCCGTGTAAGGATTTCATTTTTTTCAAATCATTAGGTCTTGTAACGATTACTTCAGCACCTTCTAATTTGATGTCCATCTCAGATGGAAGGGTTCTTTCAAGAGTTCCCTTAGGACCTTTTACAGTCACATGATTATTTTCTGCAATTTCTACTGTAACGCCAGCTGGAACTGCGATTGGCATTCTTCCTATACGTGACATGCCCGTACCTCCTAATTTTTCGTTGCGGTGAGGATTCACCGTAGTTAAAAAGTTACATATCTATCAGAATGGTAGTCCATCCTCCTGGCATAAGCCAGGAAGTCATTATTTCCTACCAAACGAAAGCTAATACTTCTCCACCAACCTGGAGTTTTCTTGCTTCTTTGTCTGTGATAATTCCCTGATTTGTAGAAAGGATAGCAATTCCTAATCCACCAAGTACTCTAGGAAGCTCGTCTTTACCAGCGTAAACACGAAGTCCTGGTTTGGAAATTCTCTTAAGACCTGTGATAATTTTTTCATTCTTATCTGCACCGTATTTTAATGTGATGCGGATTGTTTTAAAATTACCATCTTCGATAATATCGTATTTTGTGATATAACCTTCATCTAAAAGGATGCCTGCGATAGCAACTTTGATCTTAGATGCCGGAATATCTACTGTATCATGTTTAGCAGTATTTGCATTACGGATTCTTGTAAGCATATCTGCAATTGGATCACTCGTCATCATCATGATGTATATTTCCTCCTTCTAAAAATTACTCGGCCTACCAGCTTGCTTTCTTAACGCCTGGGATTTGACCTTTGTATGCTAATTCACGGAAACATACTCTGCAGATTCCGTATTTTCTTAAAACAGAATGTGGACGACCACAAATTTTGCAACGTGTGTATTCTCTGGTAGAGAATTTTGCTGGACGCTGCTGTTTAACTTTCATACTTGTCTTAGCCATTAAAATTCCCTCCTATTATTTGGCAAATGGCATATTGAACAATGTCAATAATTCACGTGCTTCTTCGTCTGTCTTAGCAGTAGTTACGATAATGATATCCATACCTCTTACTTTGTCAACTTTGTCGTACTCGATCTCTGGGAAGATGATCTGCTCTTTGATACCAAGAGCATAGTTTCCACGGCCATCGAATGCGTTAGGGTTAACACCTCTGAAGTCACGTACACGTGGTAATGATAAGTTAATTAAACGATCTAAGAACTCATACATTTTCTCGCCACGTAATGTTGTTTTACATCCGATTGGCATGTTCTCTCTGATCTTGAAGTTTGCAATAGCGTTCTTTGCTTTTGTAGCAACTGCTTTCTGACCTGTGATTGTCTCCATGTCTTTAATTGCAGCCTCTAATACTTTTGCGTTCTCTTTGGCTTCACCAACGCCCATGTTTACTACGATTTTATCGAGCTTTGGTACTTCCATAATATTTTTATATCCGAACTTTTTGATCATTGCATCAACGATCTCGTTCTGGTACTGTTCTTTAAGTCTGCTCAACTGATTGGCCTCCTCTCTTTAATTAGTCAATAACTTCGCCTGTAGCTTTTGCTACACGAACTTTTTTGTCTCCGTCCATCTTGAATCCAACACGTGTTGCTTTTCCGTTGTGAAGAAGCATTACGTTAGAAAGATCGATTGGAGCTTCCTGGTGAAGGATTCCACCCTGCTGGTTAGCCATGCTTGGTTTTGCATGTTTTGTAACCATGTTGATTCCTTCAACAAGAACTTTGTTATCTTTTTTGTTTACGGAAATTACTTTTCCTTCTTTGTCTTTATCTTTTCCAGCGATCACTTTAACCATATCGCCTTTTTTAATTTTCATTGTTGCCATATCTTCGTCCTCCTATAATACTTCTGGAGCCAAGGAAACAATTTTCATGAACTGTTTCTCACGAAGCTCTCTAGCTACTGGTCCAAAAATACGGGTTCCTTTTGGAGTTTTGTCATCTTTAATAATAACAGCAGCGTTCTCATCAAATTTGATATAAGAACCGTCTTTACGACGAGCACCTTTCACTGAACGAACAACTACAGCTTTAACGACGTCACCTTTTTTAACAACACCGCCTGGTGTTGCATCTTTAACAGTAGCAACAATAACGTCACCAATGTTTGCATATCTTCTAGTAGATCCACCCATAACACGGATAACGAGTAACTCTTTTGCACCTGTGTTATCAGCTACTTTCAGTCTACTTTCCTGTTGTACCATGCTTGTAGCCTCCTTTAATTATTTTGCTCTTTCCATGATTTCTACAAGTCTCCATCTCTTATCTTTAGATAATGGTCTTGTTTCCATAACTTTTACTTTATCACCGATTCTACATTCGTTGTTCTCGTCATGGGCTTTTAATTTATATGTTTTCTTAACGATCTTGTTGTATAATGGATGTCTTACGTTATCCTGGATTGCAACAGTGATTGTTTTGTCCATCTTATCACTTACAACAATACCAATACGTGTTTTTCTAAGATTTCTTTCTTCCACGATAAGTTCTCCTTTCTAGAGTTCTATTCAGCAACTTTTGCTTTCTCAGTAATGAGTGTCTGAATTCTTGCGATATTCTTTCTCACTTCTTTGATTCTGCTTGTGTTATCTAACTGATTAGTTGCGTTCTGGAATCTCAAATTGAAAAGTTCTTTTTTAGCGTCTACTAACTGTGCATTTAAATCTGCAACAGACTGTGTTTTTAATTCTTCTAAATATTTACTAGTTTTCATTTGATACACCGCCTTCTAAATCCGCACGAGAAACTACTTTACATTTGCAAGGTAATTTGTGTGTAGCAAGACGTAATGCTTCTCTAGCTACGTCTTCCGGTACACCGGAGATTTCAAATAATACACGACCTGGTTTAACAACGGCTACCCAGTACTCAAGGGCACCCTTTCCTTTACCCATACGAACACCCATAGGTTTATGAGTTACAGGTTTCTCTGGGAAAATTTTGATCCAGACTTTACCACCACGTTTGATATATCTTGTCATAGCAACACGGGCTGCTTCGATCTGGTTTGCTTTAATCCAGCAAGGTTCCATTGCTACGATACCATACTCACCATAAGTAAGTTTGTTACCTCTTGTAGCTTTACCAGCCATAGAACCACGGAACTGTTTTCTATGTTTTACTCTCTTTGGCATTAACATAATTACTGAGCTCCTCCTTCCTTATTAGCCTTTGTAGGAAGTACTTCGCCTTTGTAGATCCAAACCTTAACACCTACTTTACCGTAAGTTGTGTCTGCTTCAGCGAATCCATAATCAATATCTGCTCTTAATGTCTGAAGTGGAATAGTTCCCTCAGAGTAGAACTCTGTACGAGCCATATCTGCTCCACCTAAACGTCCGGAACAAGATGTCTTAATTCCCTTTGCACCAGATTTCATTGTTCTGCTCATGCAGGATTTCATTGCTCTACGGAAGGAAACACGGTTCTCTAACTGTAAAGCGATATTCTCTGCTACTAACTGAGCGTCACGGTCTGGTCTCTTAACTTCTTTGATATCAACAACTAATTTCTTAGATGTGAATTTCTGTACTTCAGCTTTGATCTTCTCGATTTCAGCTCCACCTTTACCGATTACTACACCAGGTTTTGCTGTGTAAATAATAACTTTAACGCGGTCAGATGCTCTTTCGATCTCAATCTTAGAAACGCCTGCTGCATATAATTTCTTTTTAAGATATGTTCTGATGTTGTAGTCTTCTACTAAAAGATCTGCAAAATCTGCTTCCGCATACCATTTAGAGTCCCAGTCTTTGATAACACCGACTCTTAAGCCATGAGGATTAACTTTCTGTCCCATGTTTGCCCTCCTTATCTTTCATCAAGCACGATTGTAATGTGGCTCATTCTCTTCTCGATTCTATAAGCTCTACCCTGTGCTCTTGGTCTGATTCTCTTCATTGTTGGTCCTTTGTTTGCATAACACTCTGCAACATAAAGGTTTTCTGCTTTCATTCCATTGTTGTTCTCAGCGTTTGCGATTGCTGACTCTAATAATTTCTTTACTAAGCTTGAAGCATATCTTGGATTATATGTTACGATAGCAAGTGCTGTCTGAACATCCTTTCCACGGATAGCATCTAATACAAAGCAAGCTTTCTGAACAGACACTCTAGCATAAGATAACTTTGCTGAAGGTCTGGTATCTTTAACTTCATTTCTTTCTCTTTTAATCTGACTTCTATGTCCCTTAGCCATGGATGAAACCTCCTTTCAAAAAATAGTTCTTATCTAACGCCTGATTTCTTTTCGTCTTTTCCATGTCCTTTGTAAGTTCTTGTAGCAACGAACTCACCAAGTTTATGTCCAACCATATCTTCTGTTACGAATACAGGCACATGTTTTCTTCCGTCATGAACAGCGATTGTATGACCAACGAACTGAGGGAAGATTGTAGAACGACGTGACCAAGTCTTAATAACAGATTTGTCACCAGATGCGTTCATAGCGTCTACTTTTTTCAGTAAGCTTTCATCTGCAAATGGTCCTTTTTTTAATGAACGAGCCATAATTTACCTCCTATAGTCAAGCACGAAAGACCGCTACACGCGGCAGCGTTGTCTTAACCGTGCCATCAATTGTTTCATATTTAGCAACTTATTTGATTGCTTTACCGTCTCTTCTTCTTACGATCATCTTATTAGAAGATTTATTTTTCTTTCTTGTCTTAAGTCCAAGAGCTGGTTTACCCCAAGGTGTCATTGGGCCAGAACGTCCGATTGGAGCACGTCCTTCACCACCACCGTGTGGATGGTCATTAGGGTTCATTACAGAACCACGAACTGTTGGGCGGATACCCATGTGACGTTTACGTCCTGCTTTACCGATCTTAACAAGGTTGTGGTCACCGTTTCCGATAACACCAACTGTTGCGCGGCAGTTTAATGGAACCATACGCATCTCTCCGGATGGAAGTCTTAATGTAGCGTATTTTCCTTCTTTTGCCATTAACTGAGCAGCCATACCAGCGGAACGAACTAACTGTCCACCCTTGCCTGCGTATAACTCAATGTTGTGTACCATAGTACCAACTGGAATGTTCTCTAATGGTAAGCAGTTACCAACACGAACCTCAGCTTCTGCACCACTCATAACTGTCATACCATCTGTTAATCCCTGAGGAGCTAAGATGTATGCTTTCTCTCCATCTGCGTAGCAGATTAAAGCGATGTTTGCTGTTCTGTTTGGATCGTACTCGATTCCGATAACTTTTGCTGGAATACCATCTTTTTTGTTTCTCTTGAAATCGATTACTCTGTATTTTCTTCTGTTTCCACCACCGTGGTGTCTTACAGTGATTTTACCCTGATTGTTACGACCAGCGTTCTTCTTTAAAGAAGTTACTAAAGATTTTTCAGGAGTTGTTTTTGTAATCTCAGAAAAATCAGAACCAGTCATATTTCTTCTGGAAGGTGTATATGGGTTATATGTCTTAATTCCCATTGTTTTTCTCCTTTCGATGTTTATTATCGCACTTTACTGTGCCTAGGCTGCTATCTTTATCTTATAAACCAGCGAAGATCTCGATGTCTTTGCTGTCTGCTGTTAATGTTACGATAGCTTTCTTTGTTTTAGCAGTTTTACCAACTACCATACCACGTCTCTTATTCTTTCCGTCTAAGTTCATTGTGTTTACGCTGGCAACTTTTGTTCCTTCGAACATTTTTTCAACTGCTTCTTTGATCATGGATTTGTTAGCTTCTGGATGAACTAAGAAAGTATATTTCTTCTCAGCCATAGCTGCCATGCTCTTCTCTGTAACTACTGGTTTGAGGATTACATCATAATATTTAATATTTGCCATTATGCATACACCTCCTCGATTGTCTTAACAGCGTCTTTTGTTACAACTACTGTATCATATTTTAAGATATCATATACGTTGATCTCGTTTGTCTGAGCAGTCTTAACTGTTGCAAGGTTGCTTGCAGATTTGATCACGTTTACATCGTTGTCGTTTAATACAACTAATGCTTTCTCAACTTTTAAGTTATTCATAACTTCAACAAATTTCTTTGTTTTGATCTCATCAAGTTTTAACTCGTCAACAACAACAAATTTGCTCTCGTTTACTCTTGATGTTAATGCAGATTTAAGAGCTGCTCTCTTCTCTTTCTTGTTAAGTTTGAAAGAGTAATCTCTTGGTACTGGAGCGAATACTACGCCACCATGTGTCCACTGTGGAGCTCTTGTAGAACCCTGTCTTGCATGACCTGTTCCTTTCTGTCTCCATGGTTTTCTACCACCACCGCTTACTTCGGAACGAGTTTTTGCTTTCTGTGTTCCCTGGCGGTTGTTTGCCAGCTGCTGAAGTACTGCCATGTGTACTAAATGTTCGTTAACTTCTACTCCGAAGATAGCGTCGTTTAATTCCAGGCTTCCTACTTCTTTGCCTTCCATATTATAAACAGCTACGTTAGCCATCGTTAAGTTCCTCCTTTCCTATCTAAGCACTATTTACCTGCTTTAACAGTTTCTTTGATTGTTACTAAACATTTCTTAGCTCCTGGTACAGCACCTTTCACTAAGAGCAGGTTGTTCTCAGCGTCAACTCTTACAACTTCAAGATTCTGAGTTGTAACTTTTACGCTACCCATATGTCCAGGCATTCCTTTTCCTTTGAATACACGGCTTGGTGAAGAACATGCACCGTTGGAACCCTGATGACGATGGAATTTGGAACCGTGAGCCATAGGACCTCTGTGCTGTCCAAATCTCTTAATAGCGCCCTGGAAACCTTTACCTTTGGAAATTGCAGTTGCGTCGATCTTGTCGCCTTCTGCAAAGATATCAGCTTTGATCACATCACCTAAGTTGTACTCAGCTGCGTTCTCAAATTTGAACTCTTTTACAAATCTCTTTCCGGATACACCAGCTTTTGCAAAATGTCCCATCTGGGCTTTGTTAACGCCATGTCTGTTTCTGATTTCTTTCTTTCCATTTGCATCTTTGTTGACAATTCTTTCTTTCTTGTCAGCAAATGCAACCTGTACTGCACTGTATCCATCGTTCTCAACAGTTTTGATCTGTGTCACTGAACATGGACCTGCTTCTAATACAGTAACCGGTACTAAAACACCGTCTGCATTGAAGATCTGAGTCATTCCGACTTTTGTTGCTAAAATCGCTTTCTTCATTCTTTTTACCTCCTGTTTTCTCTACAGCGGAACGCTTCATGCCCATCAGATGTGGGGTAGCGGAACCGTTCATCCTAGAAAGTCCATATAAGTGGAACCAAAGGGGTAAACCTTTGTATTGCTTCTATATAAAACCCTTCAGGATATTAACTAATTAATGATTTGTTGAAAAACTTATTTGTTTTTCATTTTGATATCAATGTAAACACCAGCTGGCATCTCTAAACGAGATAAAGCATCAACTGTTTTCTGGGTTGGTGTCATGATATCAATGAGTCTCTTATGAGTTCTCTGCTCGAACTGTTCACGGGAATCTTTGTATTTGTGAGTAGCTCTTAAAATAGTAACAACTTCTCTCTTAGTTGGAAGTGGTACCGGTCCGCTCACCTGTGATCCGTTTTTCTTTACAGTCTCGATGATCTTCTTAGCTGAAGCATCAACTAATTCATGATCATAAGCTTTCAATGTGATTCTCATTACTTGACTTGCCATAAAAAAAGTCGCCTCCTTTTCGCACTTATAAATCAGTACGACAAGCGGTGACTGTACACATTCCCGTGCGTGTCATCCACTTTCGATTTCAAAACATCTTCCCGTTGATGATTTGGCACGTTGTTTCTACCTTTTGTAGACGTTATTCGTGATACAGTGACTTGTCGCCAGTTTCTTAACTTGACATTCGCTCCACGGAAAACCTGCATTTTCATGCAGCAACCTCGCGTTTCTACGCTATCAATGTCACAACAGTTGCTATTTTACATGATGTTCCTTTATATTGCAAGTGTTTTTTTTAATTTTTTTAATTTTTTTTGCATAATCCGCTCTCACATTAATATTTCCCCTATCCGATACAGATACTGTGTGCTATAATCAGCTATGAACTATTTAGAAATGAAAGGTATCTTATTATCATGAATATTATAATTGTTGGCTGCGGTAAAGTAGGATGCACGCTTGTAGAAGCCTTAAGTATCGAAAATCACAATATCGTAGTGATCGACTCCCGTCCCGAAAAAGTAAGTGCCCTTACGGATACAGTGGATGTTATGGGGATTGTTGGAAATGGTGTAAGCCACACAACATTAAAGCAGGCCGGTATCGAAACCGCAGACCTGCTGATCGCTGTCACAGGATCTGATGAGGAAAATCTCCTCTGCTGCGTCATTGCCAAGAAGAGTGGCCACTGTCAGACCATCGCCCGCATCCGCAACCCTATATATAATGAAGAAAAAGATTTTCTCCAGAAGGAATTCGGACTGAGCATGATCATTAATCCGGAACTTACGGCTGCAAATGAGATTTCAAAGGTTTTCCAGTTTCCTTCTGCTATCCGCGTGGATACCTTTGCAAAGGGACGTGTGGAATTACTTCACTTTAAAATAGGAAATAACTCCCCTTTATGCGGCCTGAAACTTTCCAAATTCCACGCAACCCTGCACTGCAATGATATTCTGGTCTGCACAATCGCAAGGAACAGCGAGGAAGTCATCATTCCAAACGGTGATTTTGAATTTGCGGCAAATGACATCGTCTCCATCGTTGCAAAACGCAGGGATGCCATCGACTTTTTCCGCAAGATCGGCTTAGAGAAAAACCGTGTATCCAACACGATCATCGCAGGGGGAGGTAAGATATCCTATTACCTTGCCAAGAGTCTTCTGATGTCCGGAATCAAGACGACCATTATCGAAATCAACCAGCAGCGCTGTGAGTTTTTAAGCGAGCAGCTTCCGAAAGCTACAATTCTCTGCGGCGATGCCACTGACAAGGAGCTTTTATCTGAAGAATGCATTGAAAAGGCAGCCGGTTTTGCGGCGCTGACCGATCTGGATGAAGAAAATATTCTTTTATCCCTGTATGCGAATGGAATCTCTTCCGCAAAGACAGTGACAAAGGTAAACCGCATTAACTTTACCTCCGTCATCAATAAGCTGGATCTCGGAAGCATTATTTACCCGAGAGTGATCACTGCAGAGTACATTATCAAATATGTGCGTTCCATGAATAATTCTTTAAACAGCAATGTGGAGGCGCTATACAAATTGGAAGATGGAAAAGCAGAAGTTCTGGAATTCCTGCTCAAAGAGAATTCTGCCGTCTGCAATATTCCTCTTCAGAATTTAAAGATCCGCAAAAATACTTTGATCTGCTGTATTTACCGTAATCATCAGGTCATCGTGCCAAGTGGACAGGATTGCATGATGCCCGGCGACTCTGTTATGATCGCCACCTCCGGTTACAATATATCCGATATCAAAGAGATTCTGGAGGATTAAGCTGCTATGAAGTATTCAACAATAGGCTATATTCTTGGACAGGTTTTGAAATTCGAAGGTATTTTTATGCTGCTTCCGTTTCTGACCGGAATGATCTATCACGAAAACGAAGCGTATTCTTACCTTATTATAGGGATCATCTGTTTTGTCCTCGGATGCCTGATCACGTTAAAAAAAGTAAAGCATCCGCAGATATTTAACCGCGAGGGGTTTGTTGCCGTTGCATTAAGCTGGATCGTTTTAAGTATTTTCGGTGCCATTCCGTTTGTGATCACTGGTGAGATCCCATCTTATGTGGACGCCCTGTTTGAGACGATCTCCGGTTTTACCACGACCGGCGCAAGTATTCTCTCGAACGTGGAGGCACTCACACACACAAGTCTGATGTGGCGAAGCTTTACCCACTGGGTTGGCGGCATGGGGGTTTTAGTATTCATCATGTCCTTTCTCCCTCTGATGGGCGGTTCGACGATCAACCTGATGAAAGCTGAAAGCCCGGGACCTTCCGTCAGCAGATTAGTACCACATGTGAAGGACACTGCAAAAATTCTGTATCGTATTTATTTGGTCATTACGATCATTGAAATTGTTTTATTATGTATTTTCGGTATGCCGATGTTCGACTCCCTGACGCTGACATTTGGTACGGTTGGAACCGGTGGATTTGGTATCCACAATGACAGCATTGCAGGATATAGCCCTGTGTTGCAAAATATTATCACCGTCTTTATGATTTTAAGCGGTGTCAATTATGTCGCTTATTTTTACATTATGACAAAGCAGTTGAAAGAAATTTTTAAAGTGGAAGAAATCCGGGTATATTTTGGCATCATTCTGGGTGCGGGTACTTTTATCGCACTTAATATCCGAAGCTTGTACGGCTCACTTGGCGAGGCATTCCGTCATGCATTTTTCCAGGTGGGTTCCATTATCACAACCTGTGGATATGCGACTACAGACTTTGATCTGTGGCCGGAGACATCCAAGATGATCCTGGTGCTGCTCATGTTTATCGGAGCCTGTGCAGGAAGTACCGGTGGCGGTTTTAAAATCTCGCGATTGCTGATTTTATGCAAAGCGATCCCGAAGCAGCTTTCTCTCGTGATACATCCGAGAGAGGTCAAGGTAATCCGTATGGATGGAAAACCAATCGACCACAATACACTGCGCTCTACGAATGTGTATCTGGCAATTTATTTTTTCATCCTGCTGGTTTCCACCCTTTTGATCAGTGTGGATAATTTCAACCTGACGACGAATTTTACAGCAGTTGCTTCCACTTTAAATAATATCGGTCCCGGTCTTGACGGTGTAGGTCCTACAAGGAATTTCGGTATGTATTCCGATTTTTCCAAGTTTGTGCTGATGTTCGACATGTTAGCCGGCCGTCTGGAATTGTACCCACTGCTAATTCTGTTCATGCCATCGCTGTGGCGCAGGAAATAATTATGTAAACAATTGAAGTTTATATTATACGAACTTATAGAAAGGTAATTTAAAATATGTGGATTGCAGAAAATTGGAAAGATTATGAAGTTATTGACTGTTCCAAAGGTGAAAAGTTAGAACGCTGGGGCAAATATCTTCTGGTTCGTCCGGATCCCCAGGTGATCTGGGACACGCCAAAAACAGAAAAAGGCTGGCGTAAAATGAACGGACATTATCACAGAAGTGCCAAAGGTGGCGGAGAATGGGAATTTTTCGATCTGCCGGAGCAGTGGCAGATCCAATACGGAAGCCTGACTTTTAACTTAAAGCCTTTTAGTTTCAAACATACAGGTCTTTTCCCGGAACAGGCTGCCAACTGGGACTGGTTTTCAGAAAAGATCAAAAAAGCCGGCAGACCGGTCAAAGTATTAAACCTTTTTGCTTACACCGGCGGTGCGACCCTCGCTGCTGCCGCAGCGGGAGCTTCTGTCACACATGTGGACGCCTCAAAAGGTATGGTGACATGGGCTAAAGAAAACGCTGTCTCCTCCGGTCTCAAGGACGCTCCGATCCGCTGGATCGTGGACGACTGTGTAAAGTTTGTAGAACGTGAAATCCGTCGTGGAAATCACTATGATGCAATTATTATGGATCCTCCATCTTACGGCAGAGGCCCTAAAGGAGAAATCTGGAAAATTGAGGATGCAATTTATCCTCTGGTACAGTTGTGTGGACAGTTGTTGTCCGATGAACCTTTGTTTTTCCTGATCAATTCTTACACAACCGGATTGCAGCCGGCGGTGTTAAGCTATATGATGAACACGGTGTTGAAAAAATATCACGGAACGATAGCAGCCGATGAGATCGGGCTTCCGGTGTCATCCAATGGACTTGTGCTTCCTTGTGGGGCAAGTGGAAGGTTTGAACGGTAATAACGAAATGTTGTCCAAGCTTCCGCATCATGGTATAATTATTTTGTTTCAGAATGACTTGTATTTACCATATTACAGAAATTATACTAGGGAGGAAATATACATGGGATGGCATGACGCTGCGTTTCAGTCGAAAAACTACGACACCGAAACATATAAGAAAGTACAGAATAATAGTTATAAGATTGCAAGAAGATCAATTATATTGCTGCAGATTGGCATTGGGTTTCTGATTCCGTTTGCATTAACGATTGTTATGGGAATTATATATGCAGCAGCAACATTTCAGATATTGGATCCAACAGAATATCTATCAGAATTGCTCTTTTCAATAGGAATTACATTTGTGTTATGTTTCGTTCCACTATTCTGGGGTGCCATTGCATATGCGAGACTACAGATCGTATGCCAGCATTTAGGATTCTGGTTAAAGGGAGCAGTAGAGTTATCAGATCGCGGAAGATCTGTGAATCTTGGACGAAGTGTCGCACATGCCGTAGGCGCTGAAACGGCAGAAGCAGCATACGCCGCGGAAACGGCAGGTCTGGCATTGGAAAGTGTTAATATCTGTAACCAGTATTTAAGAGACAATGGACAGAAACCGATAAGAGTAAACATCTTCAAAATAACAGTATTTGTTGCGAGCGTTGTAATCATTGCAGTATATGTAGCTGCAATCGTAAGTGCTTACAGATAAGTGTTTCGGAATAAAGAAGAACCTGAAAGATCATATCTTTCAGGTTCTTTTCTCGCTTTATTTCATAGAAAGCACATAAATATCATTTCCATTTTTCGTGCACAATGTTTCTCCCCTGAGGAACATCCACTCAAAAGAATCCTGCTCTGCTTTCAGAAGTTCGGTTTCTTCACCGCTTAAAAGATTAGATTTCTGTTTCCATGGAAACATCAAATTGTGCATCCGGATTTTCCTCATAATCTCCCACTGGCATATACACAGAATAATAAACAACATCCCCATCCACAAAATAACTGCCCAGTGAGCAATCCTGTTCTATGGGAAGCTGTATTTTATTTATATCTACAGTCAAATTTTTTCTGTTCTCTGCGGATTGTTTTGTTTTATCCGAAGAACATCCTGTCAACAGTAAACAAACGAATAAAAAATACATACTTATCTTTTTCATATCTGACAGCCCTCCTTTACTGCTAAATTAATTTCTCTTTTTCATCTTGTCAATATTTTCTGGCACACTTTGTCTGGTTTTGGCATACTTTATATGCACATATAAAAATAGATGTGTTACTATAAAAAATATAAAAAAATAGAAAGAAGGGAACTATTGTGAAAAAATTTATTTATGCCATTACTCCATTTTGTATTTATTCTTTTTTTGTTTTACTTTTTTATTATGTTGCGGATTATCTAGTTCCAACGCATAATATGGAATTAGCTCGTTACTTGTTTGCATTGTTTTATCTTTTTCATGCTCTGATAGGTGTATTTGTTTTAGGGTTTATTTTCGGAAAAATCACACAAAAAAGATTTGCCTCAAAAAAACTCATTCATTCTTTATGGCTGGCTGTATTCACCTTTGTTGTTATATTTATAATCGGAGGATTGGACGGTATATTCTCTCAAATGCAATTTCGCTCTCACCAAACGACTATAGATGATTTTATTTTTGGTATTTCCCACCCTGATACACATTACTTTGCTATTGGTACATTCTGCTCATTTTTTCTTGGTGAACTGCATGAATATTTCATTTTGAAGAAAAAACAAAAAGAAGAGGACGGAATTAAATAAAATTTGATTCCGTCCTTCTCTTCTTATATCATTTAATCATTTTACAAAACATTAAGCTGTATACTCCTCTATTGAAATTTGTGTTTCAATCTTATCTTCAAAAGCATGTGCTACAATCTCTATATACTCTTCATTAAATTTACCAAATGCTAAGCCAAATAACCCCGACAATATTGGTATTTCTTGTTTAGCAAACCGAAATGCTACCGCATAAATGGAATCCGCATCGAATTCTTTTAACAATTGCTGTTTAAAAATATGATATCTTCGTTTATAATGTTTTGACACATTATAATAATCTTCGAAGGCAGCATAAAGCTTGGTCTCTGCCAAATTATATAGCCTTGAAATATTATAGGCATCAACATCCTGTAACAAATCAACCTGACTAAATCCGCCATCTTTTATTGACATTTCTTTGCCATCTTTACCATACAAATGGTAATTTTGTAACCCATTAGCAGGTGCGCCTATGATTGTTTGCAACTATTTCTCTGTTTTAATTTTTCTGGTACTTCCGGTTGATATTCATACCATGCAGAAGCTTCATCAACACTTTTTTCTGCCATTCGATATACAATATCAGCCATCATTTTTACAACTTTCAATTTAATCACCATTTTCCCTCCTTCCAATTATCATTAGTAGCGCTACTTCTATTAAAGTTGCCAAAACAGCAACTGATACCATTGGCAGCTTAAATTTGAATATGTAAATAATTGATCCAAATAGTAATGTATATCCTATTGCTTTTATCCTATTTTTTTTGCATATTGACTCCGTTAAAACTTTATTTTTATGTTGAACAGGCGCATAAACAATCAGAATCAGCAAACATACAAAGTATATTGCAAACATATATTTATTTACCACCTTATAAAATGCAACTATTCCAAGAAGGAATACTATATAAGTAATAAACGTGGCTATATGACATCCCCTCTTTGTTTGCTCATGTGAGATAAAGAAGTAAAAGAAATGTAAAAAATTTTGCCGTTCCTATCCGGCTGACTGCCGGACAGGTCGGGCTTTATGCGTCGGGCAACTCTACCTTGCCGACGAAAGAATAATAGATTTCAATTTCCTGTCTGCGGAGCTTCCCCCGGCGTTTCCCGTCAAGGGCTTCCGATTCGTGGATTACGATTTTCTCCACAAACTCCCGTAACAGGGTAGGGGTGAGTTCCTCAAAGCTGGTGTACTTGCGTACCACTTTCATAAACTTTTCAGCGTTTGCCGTGGCTTCCAGCGTCCGTGAAAGCTCGCTCTGCAGAACGGCGGCACGCTCTTTCAGTTCCTTTTGCTCGGCTTCGTAGTCTGCCGACAATTCCGTGAAACGCTCGTCTGAAATGCGTCCGGCTACACTGTCCTCATATAGCCGCTTGAAGATTGCGGAAAGCTCGCCTATACGCTTCTCGGCGGCTTCCAGCTCTTTCTTCTTGGCGGCGTTCCGGCGTTTACTCCCGTCCTCGGTCTGCTCGGTTAAGAGCTTCATAAACCGGGCTTCGTGCTTGGCGGCATACTGTGTGACTTTCCGCAAATTCTCGGTCACTCCCTCGGTCAACAGGTCGGTGCGGATAAAATGCGCCGTACAGTCTGCCGTGCGCTTCTTGTAGCTGCCGCATATGTAGCAGTCCTGTTTCCGCTTGTCTGTCTGATACCTCTGCTGGTACATGACGCTGCCGCAATCGGCACAAAAGAGTATGCCGGAGAACAAGCCCACTTCATCATAGCGGTTGGGGCGTTTGCGCTGCTTGCGTAGCTCCTGCACACGTTCCCATGTGTCACGGTCTATGATGATTTCGTGGTGGTTCTCAAATACTGCCTGCTTGTCCTCGCTGTTGTAGATAATCTTGCTGTTTTTGTAGGATTGGGTGGTGGTCTTGAAGTTCACAAGGCAGCCCGTGTATTCCCGGTTTTCAAGGATATGCACCACGGTATTTGCCGCCCACTTGCACTCATAGCCGGGGTGGTAGCGGCGGGTTCTCCCTGTCCGGCGGTATTCCAGCGTTCCCGGCGTGGGGATTTCCTGCTCCGTAAGCATACGGGCTATCTTGGTCGGTCCGTTCCCGGCAAGGCATAAGCTGTAAATCTGCTTTACCACGGGTGCGGCTTCCTCGTCAATAATGAAATTTTCGTCCTCGTCCATGAGGTAGCCGTACACGGGCTTGCTTGTGACAGGCTTCCCGCTCATGCCTTTTGACCTCTTGACCGCTCTGATTTTCTTGCTCGTATCCCTCACCAGCCATTCGTTAAAAATGTTACGCAGAGGGGCAAAGTCATTGTCGCCCTGTGCGCTGTCAACGCCGTCATTGATTGCAATGAAACGGACGTTTTTCTGTGGGAAAATCATTTCCGTGTACATTCCCACTTGTAAGTAGTTTCGCCCTAATCTTGACATATCCTTTACAATGACCGTCCCCACAAGCCCCGCTTCAATGTCGGCAAGCATGGACTGGAAGCCGGGTCTTTGGAAATTTGCCCCGGAAAATCCGTCGTCCGTATACCATTTGAGGTTGGTAAAGCCGTTCTGTTTGGCATAGGCTTCAAGAATCCGCTTTTGGTTGCTTATGGAATTGCTCTCGCCTTGCAGTTCGTCCTCATGGGATAATCTCGGATATAGGGCGGTAATAAGTGTTGTGGCAGTCTGTCTTGACATAAATTCCTCCGTTTCCGACAGCCAGCCCCACTATTCCGTAGGTCTATCATACCACATGGGGCGGCTGTCTGTACAGTTCTTTTTGCTACTTTATGTCGAAAAATATCACATTTTTTTATTAAGGTTTGTCGCACTATATGGCATGGGCGGCTGTTCCTCCTGCGGCAGCTTCCGCTTCCAGCACTTTCATCATTTTGTCGGCGGCGGTGGCGGTAGCGTCCTGTTTGAAGTAGCCGGAAACGACAAGCACGGTGTTCCCCCGGCGTACCTCGGTCACGCAGTCCGGGCGGCGGGCAGTAGCGGCGGTGTTCCTGTTGGGGGTATTTGTCATAGGCTCTCCTTTCCATTCATTAGCGTTTTCAGCCGTTCCACTTCCTCCCGGTGTTTCTGCTCCCGGTCGGCGGCTTCCAGTGTTTCCCGGCGTTTCCGCTGGCAGTCACATTCTTTTGGGTGTCGGTCACGTCCGAAAAGCGTCCTGCCCTCCGCAAAATAGGCTTCTTTGGGCTGGCGGCATTTCCCGCAGTATAAAAGCCCGTCCTCCCCTGTGTAGTCCTCCGGCTCGGCTTCCTGTGCCGTGGCAATCCGGAAAACGGCGTTGTCATAATCATAATCGCTCATAAAATAAAATCCTCCTGTTAATGGTCTTTTGGCACGCCCTGTTTACGGGGTGTTCTTCCGTCAAAGGCTTTCGCCCTCCCGGTAGGAATAATCGGGTATCTTCTGCTTTGGTGCTTTCTTTGCTTCATCATCAGCCGCCCAGCGCCGGATAGTGGCGGCATGGTTCTTGTATTTCTTCCCGCTGGAAGCGATATAGCCGGATAAGCGGTTAATGTAATATTCCCATTTGCCGGGAAGCTCCGTTTGCAGTTCTGCAAGCTCCTTTTCTGACAGGAATACGTTTTTATATCTGCCAAAAGGGGCGCGGGTGGTCTGTCCGGGTTTTATTTCTCCCTCTCTCTTTATCTCTAACTCTATATCTATCTCTTTCTCTTTCTCTAACTCTCTCTCTGGTGGACATTTGTCCGCCACGGCTTCCGGGAGTGCTGCCTGTTCCTGCAAAGCCCGCCTTGCGCGGCGTTTGCGCTCCCCCTCGGTAGAGGACTGACCGATTAAAAGCTCTATGTTGCTCATGTACAAAGCCCCGTTCTGCAAGGGTTCTACAAGCCCCAGTTTCATAAAAATCTGCAAGGCTCTTTCCACTGTGCCGACTTGCTGGCGGGTGATTGTGGCTATCATCTGTGCGGTGTAGGGGATATTCTCGTCAAGCTGGAGCTTTCCCCCGTTCTTCAGCGATTTTAGGTACAGCTTCAAGAGAATGTTTGAGTAGAGTACGCCGTCCTGCATACTTTCCAGCAGCACGATAGCGTCCTCGTCAAAATAGCTCTCTTTCAGCTTTAGGTAGTAATATTTGCGGTTGTCTGCCATTCGTTCCTCCTTTGGTCTGTTTTTGGGCTTCTGTCACGCTTTAGGACGCTGTTTTCATGGGTAAAGGATATAAATACCGTCTACCCGTTGAGGGCGGTCAAAAAAGCCTTGTTTTACGGGCTTCTTTCATAGCCTAAATGCGTAGAAAGGTGGTATCTTTTCCGCTGACGCTCGGCTTCGTTCCGGCGGCGCACTTTTACGGTGCAGTCCGGGCAGTATTTCCCACGGTTTGACTTGGGGAGAAAATACCCGCCGCACTCGGTACAGCGTTTTCTGTCTGCCCGGTGCAAAAGGGCGGCTTCCAGCTTCCCGTCCAGCGGCAGCACGGCGGCAATGAACCAGCGGCAGAGAAGCGAATAGCTGATACTCTGCACACATACGCAAGGCTCGCCGTTATCCAGTAAGATACAGTTGCCGTTATCGTAATTACAGCACTCATGCACAAGCCGGCAAGCCGCCCGGTACTGTAAATAGTCCATGTATGGGTGTTTATCGTTCATTATCCCGCCCCTTTCCGCGCTCCGGCTCACGCCTTAAAATCTGCTCAATGTTACCCTTGACTGTCTGCAATTCCTTTGTTTTCTCCCGCTTTTCCCGGTACTCGTTGTAAAGCGTGTTTTTCTCCCTCATAAGCTGCTCAATTTCCGCTTGTAAGGTCTTGGAAGCTGGAAGTTTGGCAATGCCGTTTGCCTTAAAATACCGGGTGGCAGCTTCGGCTATCATAAAATCGCTTTCGTGCTGCTCCCGGTAGTTCTTGCGGGCTTTCTCTGTTTTCTGTGCTTTCAGCCCGTCACGGGTGGGCTTGGTCTTGATGTAGGCTAATAGCTGTTTCTGCAAGTCTTTTTTCTCCCGTAAAGTGCTTTCCACGGCTTTCAGTCCGGCGTGGACGCTGTTCAGTTCCGCACTGGCGGCAGCAAGGGCGGCTTCCAGTTCCTCCGGGGAAGAAAAGCCGGATTCCTCGTAAATGCTCATGGTCGCCGCCATTTGTTTTAGGTTATGTACAGCCGCCCAGCGGTCATATCCTATTCCCTTGCCCTCGGCTCGCTTGGCTTCCCGGTCTACCATGCGCTGTACAGCTTCCCGTTGGGAAGTGTCCTGTTTCGGGGCGTTTATTACGGCTTTATTACGTTGTAAACGCTCCCTTATGCTGCGGGGGTGTTCCTCTTTGGGTGCGGGCGTTTCGGCGGCTCTGACGGCGTTCTGTGCGTTTATGGTGAGTGTTTCCAGTACGGCGGTGCGGTCAAAATCATCACCCAACTTCCGGGCGGTGACTGGCTTCGTCCTGTCCGGCGTGAGATACGATAACCTCCCCCGGCTCTCCTTGACGGTCACTCCCTGTTGCAGCAGCTTCCCGGAGAAGTCCTCAAAGGAAATGGCAGAGGAAAGGGCGGTGCGGATCGTGCGCCGTAACTTCTCTTTATCGGTTTCAAATTTTGTAAGTTTGGGCGGTTCTCCTGTGGCGGCATGGGAAGCGTTCTCTTTATCCAGTGCGGCTTGTCCTTTCCGTTTCGCCCAATACTCCCGCTCGGTAATGCGGCTCTTGCTCCCGTTCAGTAAGTCAATCTGATAGAGGTTTTCCCGGTGGCACATCTCCATGACTTCCGCTTTGAAATATTCCATAGCTGCGTCCGTGCAGCGGTGCTTGCAGCCCTCCCTTGTGTCCGCTGGTCTTTCCATGTAGGGCAGTAGCGGCACTTCCGCAATCCGCAAAGAATTGATTACGATATGCACATGAATGTTGCCGCTGTGGTTATGCCCGTCCGGGTGGGTGCATACAAGGGCTTGGTGTCCGGGGAAATGTTCTCTACAAAACTGCTCGCCCAATTCCTGCGCCCGGTCTACGGTCAAGCCGTTGTCCTGTGCGTCACGGGGGTCAAAACTGATGATATAGTGGTGGCTCTTTACGTCCTCCCGTTTTTGGTTCTTGCCGTATTTCAGATTGGAGCGCATACACGCGATTGCAAAATCTTCATCACCGCAATTCAGAGAGGAAATGAGATAGCCTGTCCTCGGAACAATCTGCCCGTTTTCATCACGGGTGGGCTTCATGGTAAACTCGTCATGCTCAAAGGTTAGGTACTGTTCAGCCGCCCCGTAGTCGGCATTTTTAGAGCTGATATGTTTGAACGTTGCCAACGGCTTCACCTACTTTCTGCAAGACTTCAAACTTCAAGGCGGCAAGCTCCGCTATGGCGGCGCGTACCTCATTGGAGAGTGTGTTATAGGGTGCGCCGTATTCGTTCAGACAGCGGGCAATCTGATTCAGATTCCCGCCGATTTTGCCGTACTCTGCTGTAAGTTTCCCAACGGCAGAGAGCAGTTCATCATTGACCGGGGAAACAGTAATGACCGGGCATATCCTTGACTTGGTTAGTGCTTGCCGGATAAACTCGGCTTGGCTCATTTTGCAGAGGGAAACACGCTCGGAAAACTCGGCGTATTCTTCCTCGGTCAAGCGGGTCTTGATTACCCGGTGGCGGTGGGGCGTATTGTATTTTTTCATGGTCGTAGACCTCCTTTTTTTTTATGCTTTGCCCTTTCACTAATAGGAGAAAAACAGGGGCATAAGCGGAAGTGTTTTTTGAAAAATCCGAAAAAATTTTCGGGGATTTTTCAAAGCGGCGCAAGCCGCAAAAGGCGGGCTTGGGGTGGCAACCCCAACAAGATTCCCGCAGGACAAAATTGAGCGGTCAGCGAAATTTGGTACTGTGGTAGAATCTTGCTCTAAGAAAACAGCGTAAATTTCCCCCTCTATTCCTTACTACGCAGAGAAATGCAAATATGGCAAAGTTTTGGGAAACTTTTTGATAAAACTTTTCGACAAAGTTGAAAAATCGGCTCGTTTTTTGGCGCAAAAAAACAGGAAACCTTTTCTTGATTTCCTGTCATGGTATGCCGCCATAATGGGCGGCGGTTATTTGGTTTTCATTCCCCGGAAGCAAACTTGTAGCCCATGCCTAAAACCGTCTTGATGTAGGTGGGCTTGCGGCTGTCCGGCTCTATTTTTTTCCGCAGGTTGTAAATCACATTTGCAACGCTTGACTGGCAGCTTTCACTTTCCATGTTCCAAACGGCTTCAAATATTTGTGTCCGTGTGAGGACAATGCCGGGGTTGGAAGCAAGATATACAAGGGTACTGTATTCAAGGCGGGTAAGGCTTACTTCCTCCCCGTCTTGAAATACCCGGCGTTGGTTCTGCTTTATTTCCAGTCCCGGAAAAGATAACACGGAAGCGGTTGTGATCTGCATGGGTTCAATCTGTATATAATCAGATATTGCCGATATGATTTTGTCAATCGCTGTTTCCTCTTGTTCGTTAAGTGTCAGCAGTAGTAATTTCCCCATGTTCATTACCTCTTTTATCCGTTGAATTTAAACTATATTTTTCTGTCGTGTTTTTGACAGTAAGCAACAAATATATATGATAGAGAGCGTAATGTCAATTTAATGCCATTAAAAGAGAAAGATGGTCTGTCTAATTATTTTCATTTTGTTCATATGCACTTACGCTGCGTTTGGCATTTAGGCAATTCAATATATTGTAAATTTATCTATATCAGCGGGCTAACCTCATTTTCACAAAATAAGCTAAGTTTGTGAAGCGCTCTTGTGCAAGCAACATATAAGAGGTTTTTATCATCTTCATCATAGTAGTTTTGGCTATCTGCATCACAAATTAAGACAGTATCAAATTCTAATCCCTTTGACATATATACTGGTAAGATAAACACGCCTTGTAAATCTGATGCGCTCCCATTTTTAATTAATTGAATATCAAGTTTGTGTTTAATTTTATTAAATAGATAGGTTGAATTTTTTTCGGTTTTACAAATTAAGCATATCGACTGAAACCCTTTCTCTTGGCATAATTTTATTTCCTTAACAATTTCATCAATGAAGATTTCGGAATTATCAGCAATATATACTTTTGGGCTATCGCCATTCCGATTAAAACTTTTTATCTGTGAACTTTGTTCAATGAACTTTAAACTAAAATTTAAAATTTCATTCGTACAACGGAAACTTTTATCCAACATAATAAGAGAAGATTTTTTCTTGTTCAATATTTTTTGAATTTGTTCGTAGAAAGAAATATCTTCTTTTTTGGCAAGAGTCTGTTTCATATCTCCTAAAATAGTAAATTTGGCATTAGAAAAAACCAAATTAAATATTTCATATTGGAGAGGGTAGTAGTCCTGTGCTTCATCAATGACTACCTGCTTAATATTTTTATATTTATTTGTTCCGTATATTTTTAAATACAAATAAGCGATTGCTATTGCGTCATCATAATACAAGCTGTCTGCTTCCAAATTTTCCTTAGTATATTTCCAAATATTTTTTATGTTTTGTGACGGATTGCTATTTTGCAGCAGGCTATAAAAATAGGCTTCATTGCTAAATAATATTTTATATAATTCAACAATGTCAATTTTTATAAATTTCTGTATTTCCTGCTTGATTAGATTTTTTTCTTCTTTATGCCCCCGCCCTTTTCCTGTTCCAAATATTTGTTCTAAAATATAATCTTCTAATTGTTCTAATTTTATGCCTAATGGTGTTTCTGGTCTTCCTAATATCTTGTCTTTTAGAATTTGCCCGCTTACAACGCATTTTCCTTCATAATAAACATCTTCAAATTCTATCCACTGGCGGGGTATATCAATGAGAAATTGGTCTAAAATTTCCCTAAAAAAACTTGACGTTTTAAATTCTATACTATTTCTTGAAATTTCCTTGTATTTTGAATTGACAATCAAGTTTTCTAAAAAATCATTTCTTGACTGAATTTTCCTGCCATTTAATAACTCACTAAGTATATCTTCAAACACGGAAGAAATAACATTATCTTCTCCCAATTCGGGCAATACATTTGAAATATATTGCTCAAATATAGAATTTGGGGAAATAATCATAATGTTATTTGCGGACAGCTTTGTTTGTAAACCTTGATACATAAGATAAGCAGCCCGGTGGAGAGCAATAGAGGTTTTTCCACTTCCCGCTACACCCTGTACCATTAGCAGGTCATTTTCCATATCTCTAATAACCACGTCCTGTTCATGCTGAATTGTTTCAACAATAGCTTTCATTTTAGCAGTAGTGTTTTGTGACAGTAATTGCCTTAAAAATTCATCAACAATCTGAACATCTGAATCAAAAAAATATTCCAGTGTTCCGTTTTTTATTTCATATTGGCGTTTCAAATTGAGTTCGCCTGTTACTCGTCCACATGGAGCGTCATAAAACGCTTCGCCTGTCATAAAACGATAGAAAACACTGGCAATCGGCGATCTCCAATCATAAACATACATCTCTTGATAGCTGTTTTTTCGTAGAGAAGAACGTCCAATGTATATTTTTTCAAATTCGTCCTCATCATCAAATTTAAAATCAATTCGGGCAAAATAGGGCGATTTTATCATCTTTTCTAACAGAAGTATTTTATGTTCTTCTTCTTCATAATCTATAATTTTGTCTGTAACAGGATTGATATATTGGCTTAATTCAACAAGTGCCTCGAAACCGTCTGATGTGTACAGTGATGTAATGCCGTGTTCTGTATTTTCACGCACATCTTTTTTGGCTTCGATAATTTCTGATTTTTTTTTGTCTGCCGCTTCTTTTGCCTGCTTTAATTGTTCCTCGGCTAAAGAGATTGTTTGTGCTAATCTTTTTTCTTCAAACGCTTTTTCTGTCTGATTATTCCCCATAATGATTATGACCTCCTTGAAAAATGAAAGAAAGTTTTACTGAAACATTGCTAGGCTAGTTTAGCATGTGTCAGCTTATATAAACAGTCTTGTATTCATAAAATTTGTATGGTATTATTACAGTGGGAGGAATTATGTTAGATATTTGATTTCTGCAAGCATATCAATTCTAATACGGGTAATTTAAACAATAAACAAATTGGGACAAAGAGTTATACCATTATGTCCCAATTTGTTATTACTCCATATCTTCAGCAGACAGAAACACAAGCCCGGCAAATTCTTCCTCAATCAGTTTCTTCAACTTTTCCGCTGTGCTCTATGCAGGTTCCCTTATCTCCATTCCAACCTATAATCTCTTTCTGTAAAAGCAAATCTTGTTCTGTGAAAAAATGATTTGGATTCCGTAGTAGTCGGCATTGTGCGTAATGTGTATAACTGGCTGTATCATGGAATTGTGGGTAACTCTGTTTGCAGGACGTGGGAAAGCTGCACTTTAGCTTTTCCATGTGCTGTGAATAGAGTTATCCATGATTCCATAGCCAGTTATGCACATTTCCACAATGCTTGTCTTTTGGTCTTTATCAAAATGAGCATATTGGTTATTAAGAAAAGCCTTGCATATTATCATATACAGAGCCATTCTAATCTTTTTACCCTCTACATAGAGCGTTTTCTTTCTGCAAAATTCATTTTACAGAATGATACCCGCTTTTTTTGCAAAATAGCCTTTTCTCCCGGTAAGTTCCGACTGTTTTTCCTTTGGCAGATTATTGAATAAATCCTCATAAAGAATATCGTCTAACTGCATTTCCCTAGCAAGTAAAAACACATTTAGACTAAGCCATTCCTCCCAAAGCCCTTCAAATAAACTATGGCTGTCTGTATAGGTGTCAAGTTCTTCAAAGCCATATGACGATGTATAGCACTGCAATTTAACAAAACCGTACCTACCAACATCAACCACTAAAATATCTTCATCTTCCATTTCGTACAGTTCCGCAAACGCACCAATTACTTTGTAGCACATTTCCCGTTCTTTCTCTGTGATATATACTGTTTTTTCCATGCTCATTTACCTCTATCCTTTCAAATCGTGGAATACGGTTTTCAGTTTTCTTCTACTTCTAAACCACATATTTGAAATGCCACATACGCCATTTTATACGGAATAGAGGTTGGCTGTCTGCATTTATCGGTGTGTTACTTTATGGCACATGAGCATTTTTGCATGGTATCCACCACAAAACCGCCTTAACCAACAAAACGAAAACAAAAAAATGCAAGTTTCTATGCCTTTTCCAATCATAACTCCAAACAATAAAAGAAAAACTGTTAACATTACATTTTCACTCAATATTTCCAAACCATATTCATAAATCTCTTGATCTGTTTCATCAATAACTTTACTTTCAATAAAAAAATGGACTATCCTAGCAGTAATCTTTCTCATCTCCTCTTTACTACTAAAATAGCCACATTTTATTTATTTCACAATATATCTGGCGTACTTTTCCCATTTTAGGCATACTTTATACGCACGCACATATATTTACCATTATAATTTCCATAAACAATTTTATACAGATAACCGTCAAGTTTCAAACGAAACATAAATAAGAATTGCCTCAATACACCAGCTAATTCCTAAAATAATACGATGGTTCATAATATAGTAACCAACCAAAAACGGCATAGGCGGAAACACTACATACAAGGTAAATCCGCATGACCAATATATTAATGCAATTGTAAATATTTTTATCAATACTTTATATATCCTATTATTTATTTGCAGTTTTACGCCATGTTCCTTTAAATAAGGATTTGCAAGCCTTAATAATATGTAACATAAAATTCCCCACCATAATGGTGCCAACAAAAATAATTTTACCGAAAATAATTTCACAGAACCACTCAGTCCTACTATGCTCGATATCCAGGTATCATCCATGCATGTTTCCCTATTAGGTGCCAATAAGCAGTAAATGCTTACTATAAAAAATAAAATTATTTCCAGATGTACTTTTTTGCCCTTTTTCGAATTCATTATTGCCCTCATCTCCTCTTTACAACTAAAATAGTCACATTTTATTTATTTCTCAATATATCTGGCGTACTTTGCCCATTTTAGGCATACTTTATACGCACACACAAATATGCACTACAAACATATGATTTTCTTCAAATATTTCTATCTCACCTTCCTTATTATTTACAAACTCTTTAACACCTCTTAAACCAATTCCGTGCAACTGCTTATTTTTCTTAGATGTTTCTAGCAAAGCGTTATTTTGCAGAACCGATTCTGAGATATAGTTGCTCACTACCAAATGAATCATATTCTGTTCCACTCCAATATTCAAACAGATATATCTATTTTCTTCTTTTTCCTGTTCCTCTGCCTCAATCGCATTGTCCATTAAATTCGATAACACAACTCCATATTCTATAGAATCCATATCTTTGTCTGCATTTACCTGCACCTCTATTTTAATATTTTTAATGGAACATTGTTCCATCTTCTCACAAATTACAGCATTCAGTATTGTATTTTCTGTATAAACACAATGATTTGTATTTAACCTTTTCCCCAGTATTTTATCAATGTCAGCTTCTATAACCTCATATTTTCCCTCCTGAAGCAACTGACGATATGTAACCAAATATCTTTTCAGATCATGACGCAATAATTGAACTTCCCGATAGTTTTTTCCTCTTCCCTGATTCTTTTCTCCTGCTGCGTTATCTGCATATACAGCAATGCATTTTCCATTTCATAGTGATTTTGCTGATTTATATGAAATATCATTTTTAAAACTATAATATTGGCAATAAACATCAACATGTCTAAAATCAAAAATGTTTTCTGCCATATAAGCGAAAAGTCCACATTTCGTGACATAGCTATTGATAATAAAACCACTATAAGGAAAATAATATAATAAATTATTATAATAATATATTCTTCTTTTTTCAGTTTTATTTTATCATGAAAAAAACGCGTTAAAATATAGGCTGTTACCAAATATAATGTATTCGTAAGTACAATTCCTAATACCCTTGCCAGACTCTCCGATCCCTGAATACTAATCTCATTGATAGATTCCCCTGACAAGAAAAAGGTTATTCTCCCTCTCAACATACTTACCAGAATCATAAAAACATTGCAGACAATGATAACTAACATCTTTTGTTCTGTCTTTCCCTCAAGCATGATACACGACATCAATAGCATCACACCCATGCCAAGCAGCGACTGCCATATATTCGGCAACAACACAAAATGCGCGATGCAGAAATTTAATAAAATCCATCCCACTATATACACTTTTTTTACAGACTGTTTTCTTGGAAATAACTCTGAAAGAATCCAGATCTGTGCAATTGTTCCCGCTGCACTTGCATATATCTCTGCAGCCATACTTACAACTTCCATTTATTTTTCTCCCGGACATATACCATATATGCGTGTCGCACTTTATCGTGTCTATTGCTTCCGATGCTTATTTCCATGCCATTACATAAAATTATTTTCTTGGTCTTTAAGGTTTTAATGTATTTACAATTAATAATGAATCCAATATTAACACGTACAAAACCATATTTTTCCAGCATTGTTTCATAATCAGAAATCCTGCCTCTTAATTCGTAATTTTCATTTTCACAACAAATCTTCAAGTAATGCTGTCTGCTCTCTAAAAATATAATATCATCAACTGTTATACAGCATTTTCCCTCTCTTGTTGTAATCTCTAATATTCTGCTTTCCTTTTCTTTTTTGTCCAGAAATGCCGAAATGGCTTCCTGTAATTCCTGATCAACTCCTATACAACCGGATTACAGCCGGCGGTATTGAGCTATATGATGAACACGGTGTTGAAAAAATATCACGGAACGGTAGCAGCCGATGAGATTGGGTTTCCGGTGTCATCCAATGGACTTGTGCTTCCTTGTGGGGCAAGTGGACGATTTGAACGGTAAACCCATCCCATTCTCCCAACAACAACGTTCCCAACTTATGTTCAAATTGCGTAAAATAACACAACCCACATGGAATTTCAAACAGAATATGTTCTGATTCCATGCGGGTTATTTTTATAAATTTATTTCGCAATTCCCATGTCCAGCAGTACCGCTGATGCTGCCCACCAGAGATGAAGAATGTACTGATTCGCGCCGCCCTGTTTACCGAACATGAATACCCAGGCATCCATGCTCATAAAGGCTGGTTTGCCCAGAATGAATACGGTTGGTATCGTTATGTATGCAAGTGGAAGAAATACTACTAAGAATGCTGCCATGCAAATGATTCTTGCAGTTTTATTTCTAAGAAACATTCCTCCTTCATGCTTTCCACGGATCAGCTGCATGATGACCAGCACTGCTGTAAAAAGAATCAAATCCATGGCAATCCATTGTCTGAAAGCAAACACTCTTGCTATTTGCGACAACGACAACAATGAAAATGGGAATACCGCTTCCTCCGGCATAGGCATTGTAGCATTCTGTGGAATCATCAGATACAGGATTGCTGCTGCCAGCAGGAAAATAATTCTTTTGGTTAATGGTTTGCTTGTGTTTGTTGCCATAGAAAATCCCCCTTTAAAGTTTATTTTGCCAGGGTGTGCGTAAATGCACAACCAACTGTGCCATCTTTATAAATCAAATTAAAACTATATTGTACAAGTCCTCTATACTGATCTGAATAGCTGCCGCACATTACAGGTACCCACGATGATGGTGTATTCACACCTGTTGTTCCCCATGGGACACTCTGGGGATCAACTACCTGATTGTATTTTCCGCTATTTTTTCCAATACCAACGCACACAATTCTGGCATTCGGTGTTCCGATACCATATAAATATCCGCCAGAGGAAGATGATTCCGGATTTCTGTTTTTCGTAATTGCAACATTGTTAATCAAAACATACTCATCATTTGAAGACATTGTGTATCGGATAATGCTTGTTGCTGTCAGATATTTTCTCGGATCTAAGTAAGTATCTGTCGCTGTCCCTCTTGCTCTCGCACCGCTTACATATTCTTCATTATATACTTTTCCTTCTTCAGTTACCGGGATATAATAAGTTGCACTCTCTATTGTATCTTCATATTGTACACCACTTCGTGCTGTTTTGCCAGCAATTTCAGACTCGATCACAACCGGAACTGTAATCAATTCGTCTCCGATATAAATATCTGCAAATTCAACCTGTTCGCTTGGAAATTGATTTGTTTTTCAGCATATCGATTTTTTAATAAATCTGTTAACATTCCTTGTCTGTATAATCTGCTTAAATAATATGCATCTTTTAGATACCGCATTTCCAATTCAATTTCTTTTCGTTTTTCATAAACGCAGGTTAAATTGGCTAGAATTTTACATGCGGTATCTCCTCTCATACATTCGATTGTAAACTTCATACCTTCCTTTGCAATCTGTTCTGACAGCTCTAATTCATTATTATCTTCGAGAATTGCCGCGTAACAGACATATAGTAATATCCCCTGTACTACATGTCCGCGCAATGTACTTTCATTTTTATGATATTGTTTTAATACTTCTGCATATATTTCACATGCACTGTCATATTTTCCCATTGCCGCAAATGTTCTGGCAATCTGGTTCATTATTGCAAATTCTGTTCGAAACGGTATTCTGTATATTCTTTTTCCAGATGGAAGAGGCGGCATCGTTATTGCAAGTATTTTTCGCCATTCTTCAATTGCTTCTTCGTTGGAAATTCGCCCGTTCCGCAACTTTTCCGTAATTCTGGCTCTTTCCAAATATTGCTTATTAACCGGTATTTTTTTATCAAGTTCTGACTCGATTCTTTCAAATAGCATCTCTGCTTCCTGACGTTTTTCATTCCCAATCAGGCGATTATAATCTCTCACCCATCCATACACTTCATAATGCTCTGACTCTATGAATCCGTAGTATCTCTCACGCTCAATCCCAAGTTTTTTCCACAACCGATACAGTTTCTTCTGATTTGGTGTTCTCCCGGATTCAATTCTGGATACAGTCTCCCATGCACAGATGTCTTCGCTCATCTCATACTGTGTAACTCCTTTTTCTTCCCGCAGATTTTTCAGAAAATAATTGCTGATAATGCACTCTCTCTGCGTACTGCTCTGCATAAATAAAGCCAATGAGATTTCCTTGGTCTGACGTTCACCGGCAACCTCATAAAGTGTCCGTATCGCATCCAGATAACGGTCACATTCTTCTGCCTCCGCTTTCTCTCCGAGACGCTCCTCACACTCTTTCTTTAGTTCTAGCAATTGTGTCAGCCAATGCAATGCCCCATTTTCTGTCAGGCAGTCGATCCCTTTATTTATCGTGTATTTGGCGGTTTTATCATATTGTATATCCAGAAGGATTCTTCCGAGCAGCCAGATACACTGTGGATAAATCTTCACTTTTTCTTCTTCATCCGTGTATTGTTCACAGATATACTGTTCCATCTTCCGGGCATTATCCAGCAGCCGTTCTGTATCACCGCATTGATATTGCATCCAGAATATCATATAGATCAGATAAATTTCCTGATGAAAAAGATGGATATTCTGTCCTTTTATCTCTGCTGTTGTAAGATGAAGAGACGTCTTAAGCTGCTGCAATACAGCTGTCAGTTTTCCTGCTTTGTTATAATTGCTTATTGCCTCTGCCATCTGTATATACTGCCGATGTATCAGCTTCTCTTCATCGGTTATGTCTTTGTACTGCCGGATCAGTTCTTCTGCATCGGCTGACCTTTTCTGCAAAAGAGCCTCGTATATTCTGTCCCGCAGTTCCAGAATCCTATATTCGTCACTGCTTACAACAATTTCTAATTTATCTAAAGATTTGCCATAAGTCTCAAAAAGTGCTTCCATTATAAGATATTCAATCTCTTTCGTACCATTCTCAACTCTCGAAAGTTCTGCCGCACTCAACAGCCCCCTCGCTGCCTCTTCAATCGTCCGTCCCTGTTTTTCCCGAAATTCACGGATCATATGCCCGAGTCTTTTCCCCATAATTGTTTCTATCCTTCTTGCGATTACCTCTCGCACAATTTCTTCCGTTTGATATACAGATTTATCTTTGGATTTTCTACTACAATTATACTCGAATTTTAACGTTTTTCATATGACGTTTTCTGAAACCTGTAATACATTTTAACAGCGATTATGTACTTTCTCCGCAAAGCATAAAACTGCTGTCATATGCCCTCTGCATATGACAACAGTTTTACTTATGATTTATAACATTTTTTTCTTTCGCAGGAAAAGCATCGTAATTACACAGATCAGCAATGTAATAATACAAATGATCAGAAATCCGTGCGGTGTATTTGCAAACGGCATCCAGTTTTCATTGACATTCATACCGTAGATACCGGAAATGACCGTTGGGATTGCCATTACAATTGTAATAGATGTCAGATATTTCATAACGTTATTCAGGCGGTTATCCAACAAAGAGGACATCAGCTCTCTTGTTCCGTTGATGATATCTCGGTAGATGGTTGTCATTTCGATCGCCTGACGGTTCTCCACTATCACATCATCCAAAAGTTCCTTATCTTCCGGGTACTGCTCCAGCCGTTTATAGCGCGTCAGTCGGTCAAGCACTACCCCATTTGCCCGGAGCGATGTTGCAAAGTAGACCAGCGTGGATTCCAGTTCATGCAGATTGATCAGATCGGAGTCGTCTGTATCGCTTCCAACACGTTCTTCTATCTCAGTACGTCTTTTATCGATGATCCGGAGATTTGCCTGATAAATTGCTGCCGTCCGGTAAAGGATCTGATACACAAAACGAAGCTTCTTCTTTGTGCTGAATTCTTTCACCCGGCTCCGCACAAAGTTCTGCAATACCGGTGTATCCTCCGTGCAAATTGTGACAATGATATCCTGTGTCAGGATGATACCAAGCGGAATTGTCGTGTATGTTCTCTGATCATGACGTATCTCAATGGTCGGAATATCCACCAGTATCAGCGTATAGCCGTCCTGCAGTTCAATACGGGAACTTTCTTCAACGTCGAGTGCAGCCTTCACGTCATCAATGTCTACCATTAATTTCTCAGCAATTTCCTCACACTCATCATGTGTTGGGTTGATCATCTGCACCCATACACCATCACTTAATTTTTCTTCTTCATGTATGACCTGATCGTCCGTCCTATAATAAGTCATCATAATTGTCACCTGTTCCTGTATTTCGTCGCATTTTCTCTAATAAATATCATAACACAGTTTTTTTGATGTTACTACGATATTTTTGTAAAATGCCTTTTCATTTTTTGCGATCAGGAAGCTGTACCAGAATGATCGCAGCAAACATTAATACACAGCCGATCAGTTCCCTGAGAGAAAGCGTCTGATGCAGGATAAGAAATCCTGCAATTACTGAAACCACTGATTCCATGCTCAAAATTAACGATGCAACCGTCGGATTCATTCCTTTCTGCCCGATGATCTGCAGGGTATATGCGACGCCGCAGGACATGACACCTGCGTATAGGATTGGCATCCATGCAGCAAGAATACTCGTCAGTTGTGGTTTTTCCGTGAGAACCATCCCTACACCAGACAGGATTCCACAGGTAAAAAATTGGATACAGGACAATTTCACTCCATCCGCTTTTGGGGAAAAATAATCAATGACTAAAATGTGTAAGGAAAATACCAGTGCGCAAAGCATCAACAGAAAATCGCCTTTCTGAACAGAAAATCCACTCTCTTTCATGCATAAAAGATATAATCCGGCTACTGCGATCCCAACGCCACACCAGACTTTACCGCTCACTTTTTTTCTCAAAAAAATCCCAAGTACCGGAACAACCACAATATACATTGCTGTGATAAATCCTGCTTTTCCGACAGATGTATACATGATCCCAAACTGCTGCAGATTACTTGCAATACAGAGAAGCACACCGCAGGCAATACCGCCAATGAAAAGTGTCTTCCGCTCTTTGCCATCCATTTTTTTTGCAGCTTCCGTGTTGCTTTTTCCATTTATCTTTCCCAAAAGGGCAATGCATGGAAGCAGTACCACACCTCCAATGATGCTTCGCATCACATTAAACGTAAACGGACCAACATAATCCATGCCAACACTCTGTGCAACAAATGCAACGCCCCAGATGGTCGCAGTTAAAAGTAATAATAATGATTGACGTAAGACAAATTTATTCATAATCCTCCTTGTTTGCGGAGCAAATGCGACTGTCCTTACAGGAGCAGAGGATTTTATCTCCCAATGTAACAGAATAGGGTGGCTTATAAAGCCACCCTGCTTAATCTTCAAAACTAAATTACCATTTTCGGGCAATTTGTGCAAGCATTTCCACAGATTTGTCATGAAAAAACGGATGCCCAGTTTATAAATATCTTAGAACTGCTTAAGAGATTCTTCACTTTCCAGTCAAATTTCTGTCACAAATTTTCTTTAATATAAAATCATCAAAAGGAGCTGCCGGTTTCAAAGCAGTTTGGGGTTGGAACAGTTCCGTCTAAATACAATTCCTGTGGACATTATTTTTTCCAATGTCTACAGGGTTAAAATATATATGGGCAGCATTTCGTAAAGTTCGAAATGCTGCCCTCCTTTTTTAATGTCCGTCGCCGGATTTAAATCCGGTATCTGACACGATTTTTTCACTGTTCTGTTTCACGGTATCAGAAGCGGTGTAAGCACTGTCCTCATACAAAAAGATATGCAGTTCTTTTACATTGTCGCTCAGATCACACGGTATCACGACATCACCTGTTTTTTTGCTCAAAACCTTAGTTGTCTTGGTAAATGGAAATCCTGTGGTGTCTCCAATGGAATATTGGAAAACCTGTGACGCAAGCGCTAACAGTTCTGCATTTGAAAAACTGGTCTGGATATCACCACATACCTCATTGATGAGCTTATTTACGGTTGTAAGATCGGACTGCTGTGCTTTTTTCACCATCGCGGTCAAAACCGTACGCTGACGCTCTGTTCTGCGGTAATCATCACCGCCTCCATATCGGATTCTCGCATATGCACATGCCTGCACACCGTTTAAAGTATATGTGCCTCCCTGCGTAAGATTCTCGGCCTTATTTCCGGTCAATTCGTTTAACTCCCGGATATATCCGGTCATGAGAGACGCCTCATCATCTGTGATCTCCATGTCCACACCGCCAAGTAAATCGACGCATTCGATGATCGAGTTGAAGTCGACTGTCACATAATCTGTGATGTTTAAATCAAGGTTTACATTTAGCATGGATATCGCCTGCTCCGGTCCACCCTTAGCGTAGGCGGCATTGCATTTCTGGAAAATTCCATCTCCGGTATCCAAATAAGTGTCGCGGTAGACAGAAACCAATTTTACCTCTTTTGTATCATTATTAATATTGGCAAGCATAATGACATCGCTCCGCCCCTGCGACAAATTTCCATTGGAGCGATTGTCCAGACCAAACATCGCAATGGTCTGGTAACCCTTCATAATTTTCCGGGATTCCTGCGAAATATCCTCATTGACCTCAATCTTGTCCATATCCAGCTTTGTTTTCTCAATTTTGCTTAATTTTGACATAAAAAAAAGAACTACCGCAAGAATAAGCAGCAACACGATCTCCATGATAAAAATCGTGTTGCGCCGCCTTCTTGCTGCCGCTCTTTTCTGATATCTTCTGCTGTTTTTTCTGTGATTCTGTTCCCTTCTCGGATTTACGTTTTCTCTCTGACTCATTTTTCATCCCCGGCTTTCTTTTTGTAATCATTCAGTACTTTAAATTTATGTTACAAAAAGAGAGCCAGTGATTCAATCAAGCTTTTCTTAATCATTCTTAATATCTGTCGTATAATTTCTTATGAAACTTTTAAGGACTGCACCTTTTAAACCGCTGAATAACCGCTGATTCTCATGAAATAGCAAAGCAGATATAAGAGCAGTAAATGCGCCGGATAGAAAACATAGAAGAAATATTTCATTTTCCAGCCGTGGGTTCCGTTTTCTCCCATATCCACAGGGTTAAAATATATGGGCAGCATTTCGGAAGTGGAAATGCTGCCCTCCTTTTTACTCTCAATTCATCCACAAAATTACACCTATTGCCTGTACCAAACCATTTCCTGCAGATTACACCAGAAATAATCATCTGTACAGCCTGCTACATAGCATGTAAACATATCTCCAGCCTTGCTATCATCATAATAAAAGCTGAGTCTTGGGCATAACCCCTGTTGGGAGCGGTCTGTCAGTTCCCATACATATGGTTCCTGATTACAAAATCCTATATTTTCAGATTCTAATGTATAAATATAAGCACCGTCTTCCTGAATACGGAACGCCATGCCCCAGCTCGGACAATACCATGTGCCAATGAAATTCTTTTCCATTGTCTCAGCATAATCATCAAACACATCAAAGCCTTCCACCGAAGATGCATCTGCTGTGATCTGGAAAGACGCATATTCACTGTCTGTGATCGGTCCAGATTTCACTATATTGCTCTGATCCGGTTTAAGTTCCGTATCTTCTATTATTTCTGATGCCGTCTCTGTGTTTTCAGTTTCCTGATTTTTTATGTCAGCTTCTGTGGAAATCTCTGTGCCATTATGATATGTTTCATCCTGGCTTTCCTGCTGCTTCCCCGTCTTCATTGCTTCCCATTGTGTATGTATATCACTTCCTGCACCCACAAAAATCACAAGACTCAATCCTACAATAAAGCACCACATCAGCACGAGGATAAAAATAGTTAAAAATCTTATTCCTTTCTTTTTTCCTAGTCCCTTCCCCTTATTTTGGGAACGTCTCAGAAGATAAACAATCCTTACACTGACTAAAATCCACAAGCCCACTAAAAGCAGCGTTGCCCCAATAAGCATAAAATTATAATAACTATCTGAACTTCCCACAACAAATGTCCAGATTCCATAACCGACGGCAGTTGCAGCCATCAATATTCCAAACCAAAGATTCAGATATGGCTCTGTTTTTGTGTCCTGTTCTGCCATGATCTCCCACGTTTTTACAGTGTCCATCAGCCTGGTCTGATCCCCGCTTCTGAAAATCTCCTGTAATTCATCATCCGACAGCTTAACGGTCTTAGAAGGCACCGCAGCGCAATGCTCCAGTTCGATCTGCCAGCTATCCTCCCTCGCACGAAATGATGCTGCTGCAAGCAGAAAATAATAGGTCTTCAATACATTTTTTCCCAGACTTTCTACCGCAATCTGGGAAAGTGCCTGTTTTGCAGCCAACGTTTTTTCCATCAGGATGTCCTGCTTGGCCATTGTCAGCAGGGTTATACTCTTTAAGAAAAATTTTTTATTATGATTTTCTCGATAGATGACCAGATTATAATCGTGCTTTTCCTGCAGCGTAAAATCCTTCATCCGCTTTGCAACAATTCCATTATGGAAAATGCGAAACCCCATCATCGAAAGCATGCATAGACTGTAAAGAAGGATGTAGCTTGAAAGCTTTATTTCTATCTGTGGAAACAGTATTTTATCCACCATGCCAAGCGCAAATAATAACAGTAAAATCAGATATCTGAGCGCATACTCTCTCTTTGCCCTGCGTATGCATTTTCTTGCCATTTCAATTCCGCGGTTGTCGTACAATTCCACTGATTCATTTGTGTCATATATATTCACGATTCCTGCCCCTTTTGTATTATGTCAAGCCTGTATTTCATTTTCTATCAAAAGCTAAACCGCTGAATATCCGCTGATTCCCATGAAATAGCAAAGCAGATATAAAATCAATAAGTGTGCCGGGTAGAAAATATAGAAGAAATATTTCATCTTCCAGCCGCGAGTTCCGTTATAAAATGCGATCGGGATAAAACCGAACAGCGCCGGTGTCTCCCAGATGAATGATGCACATCCTGCGATGAGCTGCCACATTTTTTTCTTGCGGAAAATGTATAAGACCATGATACAGAATACACCTTTTTCGGCATAATCGGTCTTTAAAAAATACGCCAGTGCCATTCCTGCTGCCACGATCAGGATATACAAGATCACCTTCAACGCCTGATTCCACTCTTCTTTTTCTTCCACTGCACGGTAAGCGATCATCGTCAGCAAACCAATGAATAGTGTAAAAAAGACATTCTGATAATTGAATTCGAGTATTTTGCTGCTGAATGCCAGATCAAACGGTATCTCTGAGAGCAACGCAAACAGTCCAAGCCGCATCGCATATTTTTTCACATCATGCGTATGTAAAAATCCCTCCACCAGCAAAAAGCAAAAGATTGGGAACGCAACGCGTCCGATCATTCGCATGATCGTGTATGTCCAATACAGTGCTCCATTTGCAGAGAGCCATTGCATGATCGCATCTGTATTGGTCTGGTCGAGTTCTCCCAGCCCGTTTACCATCAGAAGTCTTGCCAGCACAACAGCGCCGATATGGTCGATCAGCATGGTGACGATGGCGATCATTTTTAAGGTACTTCCGCTGATTCCTTTTTTCTTCTCCATAATCTTCCTTTTTCTAGCCAACAAACTCAGCAACACATCTTCTGTATGCAGCTACCGGGTCAGCTGCCTGTGTGATCGGTCTTCCGACTACGATATAGTCAGAGCCTAGTTCTTTTGCTTTTGCCGGTGTTGTCACACGCTTCTGATCTCCTACATCTCCGTCTGCAAAACGCACGCCCGGTGTAATGGTAAGGAATTTTTCTCCACATACTTCGTGTACTTTTCCTGCCTCTAATGGAGAGCATACCACACCGTCTAACCCTGCTTCCATTGTATTTTTTGCATAATGCATAACTGTTTTGTCAATCGGTTTGTCAATCCACAATTCTTCCTGCATCACTTCCTCGCTTGTGGAGGTAAGCTGTGTCACAGCGATCAGCAGAGGCCTTGTTCCGTCTGCTCTTGTCAGTCCCTCAATTGCTGCGGACATCATTGCTTTGGTTCCTGCTGCATGAACGTTGCACATATCAACATCAAGGTTTGATAATACTGCCATGGATTTTTTGACTGTATTTGGAATATCATGTAATTTCAGATCAAGGAAAATCTTATGTCCCATCTTCTTAATTGTTCTGACGATCTCAGGTCCTTCTGCATAAAAAAGTTCCATTCCGATCTTTACAAATGGCTTTTCATCCTGAAATTTGCTTAAAAAGCTCACTACTTCTTCTTTGCTGTTAAAATCACAGGCAATAATGACATCTCTTCCCATAAGTTCTCCTTTTTCTATTCTCTGTATTTATTCTTTTTACAGTGACCGTTATGTATCACCTCATCAAAGAATACTACATCCAAATTTAATTGTAAACATAATTACCCGCAAAAACATTCATTTTTTTCTAGACAATTGCATTTAATTATGCTAATATAACGAAGTACGGTTTTGGACGTACAACCGAATATATCGGAATGTGGCTCAGCTTGGTAGAGCGCTTCGTTCGGGACGAAGAGGTCGCGTGTTCGAATCACGTCATTCCGACTGACTGAGAGGATATTGATATCACATCGATATCCTTTTTTTATTACTTTCACACAAAATTTCACCCAAACATACTACAAATATAAAATTTAACAAAAAATTCATAATATAATAGCAATTTCCGGCTGTTTTGCTGCTGTCTATATGCTATAATAATCGGACAAGCGAAAAAAGGAGACGATACTATGAAGAATATAGAATTATCAGCCTGCGAAGAAATGATAATGACAATTATCTGGAACAGTGAGACTGAATTAGACTTAGCAGCGGTCATGGCTCAGACAAATGAGCGCTATCATACTGTCTGGAAACCACAGACAGTATCTACTTTTCTTTCAAGAGCTAAGAAAAAAGGCTTTCTGACTTCTTATCAGAAAGGACGTTACTCTTACTATCAACCACTTGTGAGCAAAGCAGAATATCGCAGAATGAAGCTTCTCACCCTGTTGACCAAGTTCTATGATAACGATAAGGAAGCGATGAAGAAAGATATAATGGCATGAAAAAAACAGTTCTAATTACCGGTGCGTCACGTGGTATCGGACGTGCAATCGCTGTTGCTTTTGCAAAAGCAGGTTATAACCTTGTCATCACCTGCTCCAAAAGTGAAACAGAACTTTTACATTTAAAAAACGATCTGGAAAGAGACTATTCCGTAGATGTCCTTGCAAGTATTGGTGACATCTCTGATTTCGAATATGTGACACAGCTTTTTTCACATATTGAGCAGCGTTTTCACGGTGTCGATGTGTTAGTCAACAATGCCGGGATCTCATATGTCGGTCTGCTAACTGACATGACGATCGATGAATGGAATCATATTCTGGGTGTGAATCTCACTTCCGTATTTTCCACCTGTAAACTGGCGATTCCTCATATGCTTTCCAGAAAATCCGGAAAAATCATCAATATTTCTTCTGTCTGGGGAAATGTTGGAGCATCCTGTGAAGTAGCCTATTCCGCCTGCAAGGGAGGAATGAATTCTTTTACCAGAGGTCTTGCCAAGGAACTTGCACCAAGCAATATCCAGGTAAACGCCATTGCATGCGGCTGCATCGACACACAGATGAATGCATGCTTTTCCGAAGAAGAACGTGCTGCATTAACAGATGAAATTCCAGCCGGAAGATTCGGAATGCCGGATGAGGTTGCCTCCCTTGTTCTGACGCTTGCCGAAGGAAATGAATATCTGACAGGTCAAATCATAACATTAGACGGTGGCTGGATTTAGCCATCGTCTTTTTTCTTAGATTTTAAGAATAAATTCAGAAAATCGGTACTTTCCAATATTTACCAATCAAGTGAGCTAAAATCCTTTTAATTTAACGAAAAGGAGCTCTCACTAATGAAAATTCAAGAAGAACGTGTACTCTTATTAATGGAGGAAAACGGAATCACACAGCGAAAAATGGCACAGGATCTCGCCATTTCCCCAACCACACTAAATGGCTATCTGCATGGAAAATATCTTCATGTTCCGGATGATGTGATATGCGAAATTGCTGACTATCTGCAGGTTTCTGTCAACTATATTACAGACCGGTCAGCACTGCTTCAGATAGGAAACGGAATTCACGACAAAGAGGAAGCGGTGGTTTTTGATAATTATCGTCATCTGCGTCCTTCTGACAAAAAAATCGCAGCCGACCTTATCAGCCAGCTGCTTAAAAATAATCCCGACAATTCCACCAGATCCTGATTCTGTTTACTAACTTTCCTCTGCAGTCAGAATAATGACTGTTCTCGGCGGAACTTTTAATGATTTTTTATAATAAAACTCTGTCTGTTCTTCCACATTTTTTCCATCTTCATATGGAAGGAATGTGTTGACACAGACTTTCCACTGCATGCCCATTGGAAGCTCCGGAAGCTGCATAATCAGTGTTTCCCAATATGCATTCATACAATAGAATACAATATCATCACGGATATCATTCTCATCTCTTCCTGCATACATAATACCGATCAGCCGGCTGTTATTATCTGTACCGCCATTCCATGGGAAACCATTGTGGATACTGATCTCAGGCAGCTTACATGCCGCCTGTTTTGTAGTCTTACGCAGAATCGCATTATCTTTCCGCAGGCGGATCATATAGCGGAAGAAATCGTGGATTTCTTTGTATTCTTCCAGACGGTTCCAATCCAGCCATGATGTGATATTATCCTGACAGTAAGAGTTGTTATTTCCAAACTGTGTATTGCAGAATTCATCTCCTGCAAAAAACATCGCCGGTCCGCGGCTGCACATCAATGTTGCAAACGCATTTTTTACCATGCGGCGGCGCAAGCCCTCGATTTCCGGATCATCTGTTGCGCCTTCTGCTCCACAGTTCCAGCTGTTTCCATTGTTATCGCCGTCTGTATTTCCCCAGCCGTTTTTCTCGTTGTGCTTCATATTATAAGAATACAGATCATATAAAGTAAATCCATCGTGACAAGTCAGGAAATTCACGGATGCACTAATTCCGCGGTGTGCCGGATCGTACAGGTCTCTTGATCCTGTAATTCGTGTGATCGCTGTACCTGCCATGCCGCCATCGCCCTTCAAAAAGCGGCGCATGTCATCACGGTATCTTCCATTCCACTCTGCCCAACGGCTCCAGGATGGGAAACTTCCCACCTGATATAAACCGCCGGCATCCCATGCCTCGGCAATCAGCTTTGCTTTTGCAAGAATCGGATCGCATGCAAGTCCCTGTAAAATAGGTGGATTTTCCATTGGTGCCCCATTCTGGTCTCTGCTTAAAATAGATGCAAGATCAAACCGGAATCCATCCACCCTATAATTGATGACCCAGTATCTCAGACAGTCAATGATAAATTTACGCACGATCGGATGGTTACAGTTCATGACATTTCCACATCCACTAAAGTTGTAGTAATATCCTTCCGGTGTCAGCATATAGTAGATATTATTGTCAATTCCTTTGAAGGAAAAACATGGTCCCTTCTCATTTCCCTCCGCTGTATGGTTAAATACAACGTCCAAAATAACCTCTATTCCATTTTCTTTCAGTTCATAGATCAGATTCTTTAACTCATCACCCTCATGGTTGTGTTCCACCACTGAAGTATAACTTGTGTTGGGCGCAAAAAAACAGACCGTGTTGTATCCCCAGTAATTATACAGACGTTCTCCGTCCACCACACGGGTGTCTTCCATCTCATCAAACTCAAAAACCGGCATCAGTTCCACTGCATTGATTCCGAGATCTTTCAGATAAGGGATTTTTTCCCTCAAGCCCTCAAAAGTACCAGGTGCTTTCACGCCGGAAGATGCATCTCTTGTGAAACCACGCACATGCATTTCATAAATGACCAGATCTTCAAACGGATGATTCAGAAAACGGCTCTTTTCCCAGTCAAAATTATTTTCCACTACCCGGGCATGGTATACAAAGTCTTTTTCTCCTTCCGGGCGCTCTCCCCAGTGTCTCTGTCCTGTCACTGCCCGGGCATATGGATCAAGCAGGATGTTGTCTTTATGAAACCGCAGTCCTTTTTTTTCATCATATGGTCCATCCAGCTGGAACGCATATTCAAACTCTTCGATATTTAGCCCAAATACGAGCATGGAATATGTGCTTCCGATACAGTAAGTTTCCGGATAACGTATTTTTGCAAATGGCTCCTGTTCTTTTGGGTGGAACAATAATAGCGTACATCCGGTCGCACCCATGGAATGGATGGTAAAACTGACTCCATTCGCCGCCTGCGCCGCACCATTCCTGTCATAAAATCCGGGCCGTACTTTATATCCTGAAATCTCATCCAATGGCTGAAGTTTATCACCCCTGTGTGGTTTATGATCAAAGTTCATCTGTTTTCACCTCGTTTTCTTCTGCTCTATGGTAACGCATTCTGACACTCTGCATGCTTCACAGCATGCATCGCTTTTAATTATATTCTTATTATACTCTAAATACTTGATTTTACAATTTTTGTATACTACATTATATTTAAAATAATCAAAAAGGAGCATGGTTTTCCATAAAACACATGGAATGAACCAACCATTATTTTCAATGCGCACTTTATATGTATCCAGAACCCCCGCAGACTCTTCTGTCTATCCGACCATCAGGATACCATCGATCCATAAGCTTCGAAACAGCTTGCAGATTATCATTGTTTTCTTTTCAGAAAAATGGTAATATAAAGTCAATATTTCACTGGTGTATTGTCAGTGATCACAAATGCAGATGAAAACGGACTGTACTTGTCAATAACTTGAGGAGGGTATCATACATGGAAGAAAAGATTTATAAAACAATGGGCTCCACAGGTGCTGCAAATCTCGCAATCGGGATCTGTATTCTTGTTGGCGGAATTGTTTCCGGAATCCTTTTGATCGTAAACGGTGCAAGATTATTAAAACACAAAGGAAAAATTATGTTTTAACGGCACCTTTCCAAAAAGGAGAGAAAGTATCCCTTTAAAGGGACACTTTCTCTCCTTTTTTCTTGCAATAAGTCAGCCTATTTTACGAATTCCTCAATCACACAGGAATGCTTCTTTGTCTTCACATCATAATTAATCCCGACAAGCAACAGATTTCCCTGATAATCTTCCAGACTCTGGCAGTATTCTTTCTCTTTGATCTGGCTGATCGCACCGGCTGCGCTCTTATCCCATTTTAATTCGACCACACGTGCCGGTTTCTCCGGGTATTTTTTTCTTGGAATATATACCATATCTGCGAATCCTTTTCTCCCTGCCAGTTCACGATGCACAGTATAAAAATTTCTTGCAGCATATAATGCCAGCGAGATTGTATAGCTTAATGCATTTTCGTCATTATACTGAATATGTGATGTCTCAAAATGAGCCTGTCTGATTCCAGTAATTTTCTATTTTTTCAAAACGCATACAGTTCACAACCGATCTCGGACTGTAAATGGATTTCTCTTTTTCAAAGGAATAACCATCATACCAGCTTTTCACCTCTGACATGTCTGCTTTATACTGTCTGCACAATGCTTCTACTTCTGTTTCCGTGAATCCCACATAAGATGCAAGTGGTCCGGGACTGATCATGGAAAATTCATCAAACATATTTAACGCAGAATGCGTCCCATACTTTTTGATTGGCAGAATTCCTGCATATTCAAAAAAATAGTATCATACTGATTTAAATGCTTTTTAAATCCGCTCCCTTTTGAAATTTCCAATCCTTCAAACAGTTTTTCCGAATCACATTCTCTGCTATAATATGCGGACAACATGTTAGCTGCCATTGATTTTCCAAAACGTCTCGGTCTGCTGACACAGGTGTATCTCTGCATTGTGTTGATCACATGGTTACAATACCCGATCAAACCTGTTTTATCCACATAGATCTCGGAATGAACCATCTTATAAAACATGTCATTTCCCGGATTCAGATAGTTTCCCATGAAGTCCTCCTGCTTTTCTATTATCGGCTAACGTTCACTATATGTTCCCCGTCACTGCCTGCCCTGCATTGCCTGTCATATTTTCGTTGCTTATTATGTTTATTGTAACGCTTTTGTAAGAAATACAAAAGAGCTTTTAAAATTTCTTTTTCGCATAAATAAGCATATAGATAACTCCAACAACCCAGAACAGAATCGCCACCCCACTTTTTCTCTCTGATTTTTGGTTCATTATAAAGGGTGTAGTGACTATAAGGTCAATTATTTTTGCACAAAATAAAAATATCTGACCGAAAATATAATTTCTCGCCAGATATTTTCATTTATGAAATATTATGTTCCATACAATACTTTTCTACTAACTCTATAAATTCTCCTGCAACTGCAATCTGCCGCTCTGTCCCTTCTTTACTTGCAATATAAAAATCATCATAATCACTGGCATGCCGTATCTCTTCTGCCTCACCGATTTTTCTACCCACTTCTCGCGGAAAAATCTCTGTCTTAACATAATCTTTATTGAAATTGGCAATTGCATCTTTATGACGTTTAAATGCCCTTCCATCTAATGCATGAACTGCATTTATCGCATGAAAAATTGCATAATAGGCTCTGTTATTTGCGCCTTTATATTCACCTGCATTTAATAATATCTTTGCAGGCTTCAGATCAGATTTTGCCGTCTCTATACGATATGACACAAGGTCTTTTCTTGTCCCTATCTTCTCATTATACTGCTCCATACAAAACCACTCCCTCCTTGTTCACATTTTCATAAAATGGATAATTAACAACCCATTTTTTAAAATGGCTCTCACTCTTCGCAATCGGTTTTATATCGATATCATTATCTAAATTGAAATCATAAGTCATATAGGAAAGTTCCTTGCTGTACTTCTTCAAATCTAAATCTGACAAATCTAACAATATCATAATATCTACGTCTGAGTCTGGTCTGAAATCTCCTCTGGCATAGGACCCATACAGAATAATCTTTGATAAATGTGTACCGTATATTTTTTTTATTTCTGAAATATAAGTTTGCAATAATCCGTTCATTTTTTGTGGCATAATTGTTACTCCTTTCCAGAATTATTTCACATTTCTCTCTCTATTATATCCTCTGATTCTTTATTCCACAATATTCTTTACGATTTCTTCCTGATCCCATTCACGATCACATAAAACGCCGGGAATAATACACCGACAACCGGCCAGATGGTCCATGTTCTGTCCCAGTCATTAGTTGTAAAGCTCCATGCAAGATAGATGGCTGTGGTGATCAGCCAGTAAACCGTTACCGGGCCAGACATCTTTTTGTTTTCATGTTTTTTCTGTCTGGCGTAATCTTCTTCCTCCAGAAGCTGGTTCATCGCATTCATTTTGGCTGCACTTCTCACAATAAAATAGGTTCCGATTGCAACAAGTGCTAGAAGCATACATACCGCTGAAACCATATAAAAATCACTTTCAGATACCGCAAGTGTTCCAAATAAAGGAATCACAGAGCATATGCAGCATGTAATTCCGATGACAAGCTGAGTCACATACGGACTGTGATAAGCATCTCTTTTTTCCTTCACCATGCCGCTTACTCCATAGACAGTCTCTATGTCTTCCTTTTCCATAAATTCATATTTCTTTGTTTTCATACCGCAAAGAATAAAAATAGTTACCGCAATTGCAATTAAAACGATCAAAACACAGATTCCTATTCCAGCCGCTGCATTTTCACTGATATGATAATTTGGCATCTCACTCATTGCTCCAAGCATTAATAACACAATTGGGGATAAAATGCACAGCATCGTAGCAAAGGCTGTTTTTCCTGCCGACCAGTCAATGATCTGCAAATATTCATTTGCCATTTCCATTGTGACTTTGTGTACGCTCCTGTCGCTCTCGCTTTCATTTTCCTGCATCTGTGACGGCGCGTATTCTTCCTCTTCCAGTTCATCTTTGATCAGGTAATCTGTGGTCACCCCAAAAATCTCGCTGAGTTTTAAAATCTTATCCAGATCAGGGATAGACTGTGCACCTTCATATTTTGAAACCGACTGACGCGTCACTCCGAGTTTTTCTGCAAGCTCCTCCTGTGACCATCCGTTCTTTTTTCTCAGGTTGATAATTTTATCTGCTAGAATCATAACTTCCTCCGTTCTGTGTTAAAATTAAACATCTATTTCTAGAAAAAGACTATCATTTTTTACCATTACATACTAGAAAGTTGCCCCGTCAATTTGTCAACCGGTGGTTGCAATGCGCTTATTTGCGGTATTTTATAGCAAAAAGAGAATCATTTTCAGATTTAACAATAATTAACTTGAAAGTAATTTACTTCAAAGTTAATTACGTCATATGTAGTTTGCTAAACACATTATATCCCCCCGTAATCCACAAGACACCGTTTCAGTCCCCCAATCACATCACTGAACACGACACCATATTCTGCTGCCTTTCCGCAGTCCATCCAGAGATTATGCGCTGCCGGGACTTCTTTTACCATCTGCTTACTTCCAGTGATGCGCAAAAAATCCTTCGTAATCTCATACATGGACTGTGTTGTCTCGCTTCCAAAATTGTAAATTCCACCCGGAAGCTTTATCACACGTTCCATATTCTCGCACACTTCACGCAGATAAGTGATCCCACGATACTGACATCCAAAAGTAAGCGTCTCTTTTGCATTGAGAACATTCAATAGATAATTGCCCTTCGGTGAAATGTAGTCATACATCCATTCTGCCCGCAGCAGCACAGAATCCGGCTGTCTGTCCAACACCCGCTGTTCCATTTCCAGTTTATGCGCTCCATAGATATTCGCAGGTTTTGCCTCATCCTCCCGATATGGTCCGTCGCTCTCGCAGCCACGGTACACCTGATCTGAACTGAAACAGATCAGTTTTTTTCCGTCTGATGCTTTCGCCAGATAAACCGGAAGAAGTACATTTGCATAATAGGAATCTTCCGGATTTTTCTCACAGATCCCCACATCCGAAATTGCAGCTGTGTGGATGATCACATCTGCTTCGCTCTCCTCCACGATCTGCCTGATCTGTTTTTCGTTCATTCCCTGAATGGACGGTGCGGCAATTGCTCCTTCTAACTCTTTCATCAGGCGTGTGCCCACAAAGCCGTGTGCTCCGGTAATCAATATTTTCATTTTGTTTTCCTCCTCACAAAATATTCCAGATAATCTGCCTCTTCAAATTATTTATTTCAGGGAGATTTATGAAAAAAGTTTTGCATCACCAATGATGGTGTATCAGATTTTATCGGCACTATGCATACCATCTTTCTAGCAGATTCCCAGATAACTTCCCAGTTTCTCAAACTCTTCCGTATTAATGCAGTTCGGTATTGCCACATCTGCAATCTTTTCCCTGCACTCCTCATAATCCATCCAGCAGACTTCTGCGACTTCCGACTCTTGCAGTTTCAGTTTACCAATATCCACCGGCTGTCTGTATACAAAATCATTACTGAACTCATTATCCCGGAATATTTTTCCAGAAAAAGTTGTCTCAAACTTCACGAGTGTTGTTCCGAATAGTTCCAGCTGCTCCGGCTGTGCAGACAATCCCAGTTCCTCCTCAAACTCCCGCAGTGCACTCTCCATGACCCCATCTCCGGCACTGATATGCCCGGCAGAAGAGATATCATAGCAGCCGGGGTACGAATCCTTGTTATCGCTCCGCTTCTGAAGCAGTACATCATATCCGCTCTTATCATTTTCCCGCACGATCCAGATATGAACAGTTCCGTGCAGTGCGCCTTCACGATGTGCCACACCGCGTTCTTTTACTACGCCTGTTTTACTTCCATCCTCATTTAAAATATCGAAAAGCTCCAACTCTTTTGCATCCAGAACTGCCTGCTCCAGAATATCCTGCTTATTGTATACAAGCTTTAAAGAAAAGAACTCCTTCTGCTCCTCTAACAGACGGAAGAAAATCCGGTCGCCTTCCCAGAGATTCAATTCCGGAATCCGGTCTTTTTCTACCCATTCCAGCACACCTTCGTTGCAGTCGATTGGTGTTCCCTCGAATCCACCTGCTGTAAAAAGTGACATGTATTCTACGGTATCTTCCCCCAGAACAAAAGTTATAATACCACGATATTGCCATGAAGTCAGGGTATAACCGGTTTCCTCCCGGACTTCCCTTAACATGCATTCCTCCGGACTTTCTCCCCACTCAAATTTTCCACCGACACCGATCCATTTGTCATGATTGATGTCATTTTCCTTTTTGATGCGGTGAAGCATCAGATACTTGTTATCTTTTTCAATATAACATAAGGTTGTCAATTTATTCATTTGTGAAAATACCCCTGTCTTTTTTCTTTTGATTTTAGCTTATCACTAAACCAGAGGATATTGCAACCTATAACCCATACCCCCGCAGTGCACGCTCATTGCTTACGCATAGTATTTTGCCTGTGCGCTCCAGAGTTCATAGTATTTGCAGTTCGTCTGTTCCACGAGCTCCTCGTGTGTGCCCTGCTGCACGATCCTGCCCCGGTCAAAGACAACAATCTCATCGCAGAACCGGCAGGAAGAAAGCCTGTGACTTATGTAAACCGTTGTCCGGTCTCCTACGATCTCATTGAAACTGCTGTACACCTCCGCTTCCGCGATCGGATCTAAGGCGGCAGTCGGTTCATCCAAGATCAGAAATGCCGCGTTCTGATACAGCGCCCTTGCAAGTGCGATCTTCTGTTCCTCTCCGCCAGAGATGCTCACACCATCAGCATCACAATCCTTGTAAAGCCAGGTATCTAACCCCTTTTCCATCCGGGCAGAGCGCGCATCAAAGCCAGCCTTGCTTAAACATTCCTGTACTTTCTCTGAGTCATACTCTGTGGATGCTGCCACATTCTGCCCAAGCGGAAGGGCAAATAGTTTAAAATCCTGAAAGACAACTGAGAATACGGACATGTATTCCTTATAATTGTATTTCTTAATGTTGATTCCATTCAGCAGAATCTCGCCTTCTGTCGGATCATAGAGCCGGCACAAAAGCTTGATAAATGTTGATTTTCCAGAACCGTTCTCCCCAACGATTGCTAATTTTTCTCCAATGCGGAATTTCAGATTTACATGGTCTAACACTTTTCTGTCTGTGCCAGGATAGCAGAAGCTGACATCCCGAAATTCCACCTCGTACTGACAGTCATTTCTTTTTTCCACGGTGAGGCTTCCCTGATACATATCATTCGGCGTATCCAGAAAATCAAGTGTTTTCTTTAAAAATTCCCGGTTTGTATGCACTTCGCCAAGTGCGCCCAAAAGCTCCTCCAGATTGTGGCTAAGCGCCGTCACCGCACTGATATACTGCGTCACAGCACCAATTCCAAACGCTCCTCCGTATGCCTTCAGACAGACAAGCAGATAGACCAAACCACTGCAGAGCCGTTCTGTCATCTTAGCAACTGCTGACAGGATTCCTCCTTTTCCTTTCTCCAGGCGGTCCATCCCGGTTCCTATCCCCCAGACTTTATTTTTCTCATAAAATCCCATGACAGCCGGAATCTGCTCATAAACACGGATATCCTGCTCCCGTTCCCGTTCTCCTGCCATACGTGCCATAAAGCTCCAGAGGCGGTTTCCAAACGTTGCACGCTCGGAAAGTTCTGCAGCCATGTTCTGTACCCGTTCCTCAACCCAGGATGCCAGCGCCGTAAATCCTAGTATTCCAGCAAGAAATACAATCGTAAAAAGAGGACTGTTCATCCATAGGAATGCTTCCTTCACCGCTTTTGCCCGAAAAAAACTTACGGTGAGTATCAATGCTCCGGCAATACCTGCAATTGCCTGCAGCATCCTTTCCATGGTAAAGACAACCATGCATAGCCCGAGCCTGCTCCACCTGTTAATTTGTTCAATCTGCAAAACCTGATCCTGAACGACGGAATCATCCACTTTTGCAAAATCAAGTGACAACATCTTTTCACTCAGAATTTGTGTTAAATTTGCTGTCATATCATTCCGCTCCACCGTGTAACAGTTTTTAAAATAATGATAAAGGAGTCCTGCCACACTTTCCATTCCAAGTAACAGCACTACCAGATTCCGCAAAATAACCGGATCTTTCGCGCCTGACAGCTCCGTAATGATCCGTGCAGAAAAATAGATTCCGGCATAAGGAAGCAGCGCACCGGTAACCACATAAAAAAACAGTGATACCAGCATGCCTGGTGATTCCCTCCACCAGATTCCGATCGCCCTTTTATTCAGTCTAATTGTCTCACGCATGGAACGCAGCATCTTCCATTCCTCCTTCCGTGTAATACCGGCTCTGTACCTCATACAGATGTGCATATTCTTTTCCTGCATCCATCAGTTCCTCATGTGTACCCATCTCCGCGATCCTACCTGCTCCGATTAAGATAATACGGTCACAGAACTTCGTGGATGCCAGACGGTGCGACACATAAATGGAAGTGGAGCCCTTTGTCAGTTCATGGTACCGCTCATAGAGATCACTCTCTGCAATCGGATCCAGTGCCGCCGTCGGCTCATCAAGTACGATCACAGGTGCATTCCGGTAGAGTGCCCTCGCAAGCATGAGCCGCTGTGTCTCACCTCCGGAAAGCTCATAAGCATCCAGGTGGACGGATCTTCCAAGCCTTGTTTCATATTGCTCCGGCAGCCTTTCGACGTTCTCTTTCAGACCTGCATCCTTTATTGCCTCTTTCACGCGGGAATCATCTATCTCCTCCACGCTCTGTGCCACATTTTCTGCAATGGTTCCTGCCAGGATGGAGAAATCCTGAAAGACTGCGGAAAATAGTCCGTAATATTCTTTTCTGTTATATTTGCGGATATCCTCACCATTTAAAAGTACACGCCCCTCTGTCGGGTCAAAAAATCCACATAGAAGCTTCACCAGCGTCGATTTTCCGGCTCCGTTTCTTCCTACAACCGCAAGTTTTTCTCCGTTTCGTATGGTGAGATCTAAGTTGTGCAGTGTATCCTCCGATGCCCCCGGATAACGGAAGCTGACATTTTCAAGCTTCAGCTCATAGTGTCCTGCTTTATTCTCCGGAAGCGCCTCTCCATCCTCGAATCGATACGGCTCCGCATAAAAAAGCAGCTCCATCACATCGGAAATCCCGACACCTGACTGTCTGATCTGCGACACATTTTCCATGATTCCCTGCACCCAGTTTGTAAAACCGCTCACCGCAGAAAAATATAAGATAAACTGCGGAGCATCCAAATTTCCCGCAAGTACCTGTCCGATCAAATACGCATACGCAACTACGTTCCGAATCAGGGCAGCAAAAACATTCACAGAGTCTGCCATAAAATGATGGTTTCCTACTGCCCTTTCAAAATGCATGAATATCTCATAATTCTGCTTCATCGTATCTAGCAGCCATTGTTTCATATGAAGGATCCGGATATCCTTTGCAGCGACCGGGCTCCATGCCTCATCTCTCAGATACCAAAAACATTGACGCGCATGATCATTTTCTGCCCTGTTGTTCTGCAGCCATACCACAGACCTCTGTACTGCCAGATAACTGACTGCTGCTGCAAGGATTGTGACTGCCAGAATAAGCACATTCATCCTTTTCATGACAAGCAGGTACGCAAAAAATCCCAACATACAGAACAGAAGCTGATTTAACTGTATCCATATAATCTCTGTTGCACTGCTGTTGCTGTTGGTTGCCTGGTTAGTGCGCTCTTTCTTTTCCTGAAAATCTTTTTTTCCAAGGTTACAGTAAGATGTTGCGCCAATTTTTGCCGTGATTGCTTTGCAAAGTGACATGCGGATTTCTATCTTTCCCTGATAGGTTGCATTGTTTATGTATTCTTTCAGTCCGGTAAGTAACAGTATTCCACCTGAAAAAAGTAGGATAGTTCTCACTAACTCTTTTAATGCGATCTGCTCCTCAATATCGCGCAGTAATACCGGTGTCACGTATAATTCGAGCAGCTGTAATATAAGCGCCAAAATTGCGTCTACAACCAGCCATACCAGAACAGCCGGAGCTTCTTTTACCGCCTGCCGGATCATGAACCGGATCGTTTGGATGACGCCGTATTCTGATTTGTGGTTATTCATTGTGTTTCCTCCGTGAATGTGAAATTTCTAACAGTCTTTACTATAGTACAAAGAAAAAAAGATGCATGTTTCAGGGACGAACTGCATCTTTTCTGGGACCAATTGTATTATTCCTGTGGCAGAAGGATTTCCGTTGTGAAAGCTCCGTCTTCACTGTTGCGGCTTAGATAGCCACCATAACGCTCCACAATATCATCGATACGAACAAGCCCGAATCCGTGTCCCTGTCCTTTTGTGGTGTGAAATCTGCCACTGATTTTTTTCTGTTTTTTCGTTGCGGTAAAATTGGTGAACGACATGTAGAGCTGGGTATTTTTCATATCCATGTAGATGCGGATCATCCGCTTCTCTTCGGGCAATTGCAGACTCGCCTCAATGGCGTTGTCGAAGAGGTTTCCAATAATAATGCAGAGATCCATCTCCGATGTTTTTAAGGCAACCGGTACATGTGCATCCGCCACAACCGGGATATGCTTTGCTTTTGCCAGAGAAATCTTACTGTTTAAAATGGCATCGGTCATTTTGTTTCCGGTCTTGATCACGGTATCTACGGTAGACAGATCCTCGTCTAACTCATCAAGATATTTGCTGATCTGCGCTAAGTCACCGTCTTTCGCATAACTTTTGAGTACCTGGATATGATTCCGGTAATCATGACGCCAGCCACGGATCTGACGGTACATGTTCTCCACCTCCTGATAGTGAGTCTGAACTAACTCGCTCTGGTAGGCGGCTAATTGTTTGTTAATGTATTTGGATAGCAGGGACATTGTTTTTTATCTCCTCGGGCAGTTGTTCTTTTATTTCAATCTTTCCCACATCTTAAAAATATTTTATAAACGCCTCATTCAGCTTCTTATAACTTCCTCTCGGAACCGGAAGATTCTCCCCTGTATTCAAAATGAGTTCCGTCTTGCCAATACGTCTCACATAATGGAGATTCACCAGATATGACCGCCCCACGCGGACAAAAGCTTCATCCAGTTTTTCTTCCAGTTCTGATAAGGTGCCACGCATCTCGTAATCGTTATCTGCATGAATGATATTATAATTCCGGTTTGATTCGATAAAGCGGATCTCCTTGAGTGGAAGCCTAAGGACTTCTCCGCCACATTCGACCAGAAACACGGCATCTGCTGTCTTCAAACGCTCTACAGCCCGCTCTAAAACACTGTCTATTTTCTCCTGCGAGACGGGTTTTAACAGATAGTGAAGTGCCTCCACATCGTAACCTTCCTGAATGTACTCCATATACCCCGTCACAAAGATGATCTGCATCTGGCGGTTGTGTTTGCGGATTTCCCTTGCAAGCGCGATGCCGTCCATTTTCTCCATCTCGATATCAAGGAACAAAATCTGCGTCCTGTCATATGCCTGTTCGAATAAAAACTGTTCGCTGCTTGCATATTCCTGAATTTTTACATGATGAAAAGTCTGGTGAAGCCATCTCTCCACCAGACTTTTGATATACGCTCTCTGTTTTTCCTCATCGTCACAAATTGCTATTTGATATGTCATATTAACAGATTTCCACAAGTTCAATCTTGAAATTAAGCTCTTTTCCTGCCATCTCATGGTTTGCATCAAACGTAATAATTCCGGCTTCCTTTGCCACAACCGTAACCGGGAATGGCTGTCCCATCTCATTCTGAAGGTAAACCTGCTGTCCTTCTTCCAGTTCTTCTGCGCCCGGCAGCTGGCTGATCTCCACATGAAAGATTGCATTTGGATCAGGCAGACCATATGCTTCTTCCGGCATCAGGTGGATGTCTTTGATCTGTCCGATCTCCATATCTGCCACTGCACGGTCGAATCCTTTTATCATCATACCGGCTCCACACACGAACTCTAATGGTTCACCGCGGTCATAAGATGAGTCGAATTTTGTTCCATCGTTAAAGGTTCCTGTATAGTGGACTTTTAATGTCTTTCCTACATTTGCTCCCTCGATCTTGCTGCGTTCTCCACAGCCGCATCCACAGCCTTCTCCGCTCTCTGTTCCTTCATGGGAACCGCATCCGCAACTGTGATTTTCCTCTGTATCATGATGTCCGCATCCATGTCCCTCTTCATGATCTCCACAGGTATGTCCCTCCCCATGGTGGTCACAGGTCTGTCCTGCATCTATAAGTTTTCCATTTAAGTAATCTTCGACTGCTTTGTCAGTATCTCCGGATGCACCTGAGCAAACTTCAATCCCCGCCTCTGTAAGGGCATTGATCGCACCTCCACCGATTCCTCCGCAGATCAATGCCTTCACGTTCCTGTCGGCAAGTACTCCGGCAAGTGCGCCATGTCCTACTCCGTTAGAACTGATCACCTCACTGGAGATTACTTTATTATCCTCTATTTCATACACTTTAAAATGCTCTGTTCTTCCAAAATGCTGAAAAACCTCTCCGTTATCATAAGTTACTGCAATTTTCATACTTTCTTTTCCCTTCTCTTTCTTAATTATAAATAGCTGACAAGCCACTCTTTTTATTATAACGGATGCATCTGCTTCTGGCAACCTGCCAGCCTCACGCTTCCTGTCGGCGCTAAAATATCATTACTGTGGATCCATAGCTCGTTCCAATCATAAATTATCTTGCTTCAAAAAGTATTTTTTAATAGCCTGCTCCTTTAACTCTTCCCCGATCACAATGATCACTTCCTGTCCCTTCTCGATCAGGTTCATGCTAATCCCATTATGCGTTGCATTCAACTGTAACCAGCTTCCATCCTCCTTCTGTAAAAAACCTTTTACACGAAATATCTCACCGCATTCCCTGTCATTCATCAGTTTTTCCACGGCAGCCTTTAGCTGTTCCTCTGTCATTTTCACATTCATAAAATAGACAGATTCAAACCCTTTTTTCTCTTCCATATCAAGCTTGCGGTAGCTCTCCATCTGATAGCCGCAGCTAATCAGCCGGTTGAAATCTTCTTCATTCAAATCCAGTGTGCTTTTGCGCAGCACCTCTTTGTCCACCCTCCGCGGACACTTTATCTGTTCCAATGCACGGTTTAGGTGTGCGACCGTGGTGTCTGCCTGCTCCGCTGACACTTCATCCGCATGACTTAAGATAATCTCTCCTGCATTCGCCACCTCCGAAGCCAGAATATACTCTGCTTCCTCAGATAAATGTTCTTCCAGATTTGCATCCACGACAGCGATCACATTTCCCACCTCATACCAGCGGTCTAACGGTTCTTCCCTCAGCGCATCAAAAAATTCGTCCACATCAAAAATACCGGACGGCTCTACGATGACACGGTCATAACCGCACATCCCCATTGCGATCAGTTTTGTCTTAAAACGTCTTCTGTGGCAGTCTGCATCACAACCACCGGAAACCATTTCCAACTCGCAGTTGTCTCCCATCAGATCCTGTAACAGCATCATATCAACATTCACGGCTCCAAAATCGTTCTCAAGGATTCCGATGTTCTGTCCTTTGGCAATGAGATATTCTGCATATTTTTTCAAAAAGGTTGTTTTTCCAGCTCCTAAGAAGCCTGTGATTAAATCTATTTTTACCAATGTTCCTGTTTCCTCTCTGTTGCCCTGTTTCTATGTGATTTATGTTCTGCTTTTTTATTCCTATGTTTTTCATGTAATATATTGCACTTTTTCCTATAAATCAATGCAGATTTTTACTTTTAATACCGGTTATGCACCTTTTCCGCAAAACATAGAACGTCTTTGACCTCAACTTTTGTTCCGTCATCAAGTACCGCTGTTCCACTCATTCTCCCAAACACCTGATGCTGATCGGATACAATTAATTTATAATCGAGACAAGCTGCTCTGTCCAGCAGCGGAGTGAAATCCATCTCAAATCTTCCATCACTGGATGTAAATTTCCACGGCTTGCAATAATCATCCTCCGGGATCACAAAGGTCACATCATCGATTTTGTGTGCCACGCCGTCATAGAAGATCACGTTTTCCGAAGCTGCTTTCGTGTTGCCAAACCCATAGCCGATATTAAACCCAAATGCATGTCCAGCGACATCGCAGTTCCCAGAACCCCAATACCACGTATTATCATACGTCCACACACCGCGTCCCCAGTCGAGCGTCCCAAAATGTTTTTCCGGGTAAAATTCGTACCGCTTTCCATTATATTCTGCAAAACCTTCTGCGCGCATACAATTGATTTTCTGGTTATAATAGAATCTTCCCTTTTTATCCCACGGTGTTGCAATGACCATCGTATCCATTTGGGGCTGCTGCAACCGGATGTCACAGGAGAATGGCTTGCCCTGATAGAAGTTATCAAATTTGCAGATAATATGACGTATAGTTATATTCTTTTCGTTCTCCAACACATACTTCAACCGGAGATTCTTCTTCTCATAAACAATATCTCCCTCAGAAGAATTCGTTGGCATTTTTAATTTTCCCATTGGAAATGCGTCTAAAACCGTTTCCGTATGCTCCCACGGCTTCCCGGAAAAATCAAGCAGCGACACCGACTGTAACCCAACATACCCATCATCTGAAAGCGTGAAAGCGACCGCACAGTCATCCCCGACTACGAGATAATAGTCCCACTCTTTGATGCGTAACTTCGGCACTTTGATGTGCTCTCTGGAATACTGCTGCAACTGGCATCTCGACCAGCCTGGCTCTGCGATATTGCCATTTACATCTAATAACTGCTGTTTTGTTGTAACTTCATGATTTCTTGCTGACATATGCATTCCCCCATATAAAAATCCGTACGTGCCATATCTCAACCATAACACATACAGATTTTCTCTTCAAGAATTGCCTAATAAATTTCCTCCCACTCAAGCCCTTCCAGTGGTTTTTCGTAATTTTCTATCTTCCGGTTATATTCTTCTTCGGTGATTGCTTTTCCGTTCTCCGTATATTGGAAGTTTACCGTATCATTACCTGTCTGTGTTCCCACACAGCGAAATACATCTTCCACCACTGGTGACACACCGTCTGTTCCGATCCTATAGAATACAACATCATATTCCGCCGCACTGGCACTGGATGTAACCTCGATAAGACCATCGTCACAAAGATCAAAATTGGTACGATATCCAAATTCATAATTGTGAAATACATGCACTACATTTCCATCACTGTAAGTGTAAATATCATAATTTGTTGGCAAAAACCCTGGATTCCCCACTCCAATACCCGGTTCTCCGGCTGCAATGATCAGTTCCTCTGTTCCGTTTCCATCGATATCATAGAAAGAATAAAATACACTCTGTTCATACATTCTTATCTCTTCTCCGATATCCGGTCCAAAACTTTTCTCATAAGCATCCCTGTCTTCCGCCTGCAAATCCGCATAAAAATGGTTCTGCACCATATCCCGATATTCGTCTATCACTTCCTCGTAACTATGACGGTAAAAATCTGCATCCTGACTGTTGTTATCTGCCACACCTATGCCAGCTTCCTCTCTATTTTCACTGCTATCTGTTTCCTCTTCTGTCGGATCATACTCCTCAAACTGCATATCCAGTATCTGATACTTTCCATCTTTGTCATAATTAAAATATACATCCAGATAGCCGAAGAAATCGAACTGCCCCTCCAGACCCTGAATTCCATAGGTGGCAACGAGACAGTTTTTCACTTCATTCTCATAAATGGCTGGTTTGATGTACCACATTCCCCATGCTGCAACACTGCCATACTCATCTCCTGCGGTTGCCACTGTATCATCCAAATATGACTGATACATACTGGACTCGCTCTCTGTAAACCCGTACTCCTTATTACTTTCTATTTCGTCCTCAATCAGCCTCTCATAATGTTTCCGCACATTGTAGTCAATTGTTTTCTCAATTCCATCACACGAAATTTCAACATCATAATTACCCTGATAAATAACGCTGATTGGGAATGTGTTCTCTGCCAGATTTCCCTCCTGCTGCATCTGTAATGGCTGCCACTCGTCACCGTTCTGTTTTAAAACCACATATTCCACAAGCCCTGCCGAATTCACCCTTGGCGCAAACGTATAAAAAATTTCTTTTCCTCCATCTTCATCCAAGTCCAGATACTCTACGCGGGATGGCTCCACATAATTCACTTCACTGTATTCCCAGATTATCGTCCCATTCCAGAATAGATTCTGATGGGAGTCATAATCTGTTCCTTCCTCTTCATATGGCTGCTCTACCTGTACCGATACGCTGTTGCCATCTATCTCCCCAAAGCTCTTTTCATACATGCTGTCTGAAATCCGGGTGATGCCCGTATCCCCACTCTCTGTACCAGATACTGTCTCCGTGACTTCTATGACTGCTACTTCTTCTGTGTTTACGATTTCCACATTATTCGTTATCGTTTTATTTTCTGTCTTACCTGCAAATTTCATAATCGCGATCACACATCCAACACAGACTGCCAACCCAATTCCCCATACTGCTCTTTTCGCCCAATTTTTCAATATAATCTTACTCCCTAAAACTAATCTGTTATTTACAGTCTATTATGAATCCATCTTTTGGTCAAGAAAGGCGTGCCACACCATTGCAAAATAAATCTGCCATGTTGTAACACGCCCACTTCTTATTCTCTGTCCTTTTTATTATTTTCTACACCTGAATGCGGTCTGCAATTTCATTTCCCATTGCAAATCTTGATCCTTTTACCCCAACGATCAATGCGTCCTTCAGCTTTCGGATAATCTGTATATTATCTCCCTCTTCCACATGATGTTCGCGCAGGAAATCCATGACTTCCGGCACACCAAACATCCACTGGATCGTATAGCTTCTTCCGATTGCAGCCTTTGATAATTTCTGCATAAAAATGCCCCCTTTTCTTTCATTGTAAGAACAGTATGCCCTGTTAGTCAATGAAAATGTAAGGTTAGGAAAGACTTTTTTTGCAGGTATTTTTTCCCTGAAATTCAAGGTTTTGTTGCTGCTATCCACATGACAATCTGTTTGTTTTGAATAACTTTCGGTTAATAAGTATTCATCTGCGCCGCAAAAATCCTGCTGCACAACTCATTATATGTTTCTTCGGAAACTTCGTCGCTATTGATCACGTATATTGAACCTTTTTCCGGATCATTTTCATCTCTGTATTCTTCCGAAAAATCCATCTCATTCACTTTGCTGTCAGCCCCATCATATCTTTCCATATGATAAACCTTGTAACCACTGTTCATCTCATTGCTGTACAAGATCCATACATATCCCTGATAATAGGTATAAGACAGACTTTCAGCTGTCCCATCTCCTGCAGCAAATTCATACACTTCACCATCTCTGGCATCCAAATATTTTCCGCCATAAGGTCCACAAAGTATCAGTTCCTCTTCTCCATCATTATCAAGATCTTCCCGATCTCCAATGGAATAAGCATCCCACTCTTCGCTATCCATATCTAATTCTGTAATATAAAAAGTTTTCGCTGTGTCATACAGACAATGCGCACTGACTTCTCCATTTACAAATCTGTCCAGCAGTTCATCTGCTGACATCTGCACAAAACCTTCATTTGAATCCCCACTTGTCTCCTCTGTAGAAAACGTAATATCTCCTTCTAACGTGTCATTTTCGACCAGATTACTGTCTTTTATCTCCGATACAGATTTACCACACCCTGAAATTATAGCAAAACCCACAAAAAAAATGACTGATAATTTTTTTCTATTCATGTTGCCGCCTGTCTCTGTTGTTTTCTGTAAAATTCTAAATTAATATCATTTTCTGCTTTTTCATTACAGCGCAAACATTTCCTGACAGATGTTCTTTCCACTCTCTGTCTTAAAAATATTATGATATGCCTGCAAAGCTGCTTCTTTCGCCAGTCCATCCTCCAGAATATTTACCAGAAAATCAGCCTCCACAAGAATCTGATAATCGATACCATCGATTGCATCATAAGTATGATGATGTGCGATCAGGTATTTCACACGCTCGATCACGTTTTCCTCAAACTGCAGCTCTTTTAACAATTTTTCTGCAATCGCAGGTCCTTCCTTTTCCTGAAGCTTTCCGTTTGAACTTCCGTATTTTTCCTCACACAGATGGATGCCAATATCATGCGTCAACGCAGCCGCTTCCAGAATAAATAAAGTGTCTGCATCTACGTGCTCCATCTCCGCGATCAGTTTCGCATAGCTGTGTACCTTGCAAAAATGCTGGATCCGCTTTGGATCACCACTGTATAAACGAATCATTTCATAATGTAATCTGTTGATCATATCGTTCTCTTCCTTTGCTTCTTCCCAATCTTAAATAGCAAGCAGATTCTTAATCGCTTCCATATATATAAGAACCGCCTCTTCCATCTCAGAAACAAGAATAAATTCATCGGCGCTGTGAATATGATAATCCATTCCCAGTTTTTCCGGTCCAAATGCAATGATATTCTTCAATGATTTTGCATAAGTACCGCCACCGATTACCATTGGTTCATGTTCTGTATCACCTGTCACATCTACATATGCTTTGTACAGCGCATTTACAAGTGGAGATTCTCTTGGGAAAAATAATGGATCACCAATTTCTCCAATCTCAATCCGTCCATTTTCATCCTCTAACCTTGCCTCACACATTGTACGGACATCTGCCGCTTTCAATGTCACCGGCACACGGATATCGATCGTGCATGAAATGATACCATCTTCCGTTTTGACAATTCCGTTGCATAAAGTCAGGGCACCATACTCATCTTCAAATTTCAGTCCTACACCAGCGCCATCACAGGACGTTCCGATATGTTCATTATAAAATTTTACAAAATCATCTTCAAATCCGGCTTTTTCCATGCACTCAAATGTCACACCGGCCGCATTGACACCAAGCTGCGGCGTACTTGCATGCGCAGGCACACCTTTTGCAAAAATAGTAATCTGTCCATTTTCCTCTGTCACCTGATACTGCTGAAGCTTTGTCTCTGCAAGAGCAGCCTCTAATTTTTCTTTGAGTCCTGCCTCTGCCGGAATCACAGTTGTACAGGTATCGCACACAGCATTTGACACAAATCCACCATTCATGGAAATAATTTTTGTATTCTTCGAGTAAGCCGTCATAGACATATGCCCTTTTTCACCGTGTATGCAAGGGAAATTGGCATCCGGTGTAAATCCACAGGATAACTCTTCTGCGACCTCGTTGTAATGCTCCATACATTTTGAGCCGGTCTCCTCGTTGCATCCCATGATGAGGCGGACTCTTTTATTCAGTTTTACACCTGAATCCCGGAGAAGTTTCATCGCATAGAGTGCCTCTAAAACAGGTCCTTTATCGTCCGTTGTTCCACGTCCATATACATGATCTCCATTTCTGGTCAGCTTAAATGGATCATAAGTCCAGTCACCGCCTACCGGCACGATATCTAAATGTCCTGCAATACCAACGATTTCTCCTCCTTCGCCCATCTCTGCATAACCACAATAATGATCCAGATTCACGGTCTTAAAACCTAATTCTTCTGCAATTTTTAATCCTTCCTCCAGTGCCTTCGCCGGACCTGCACCAAAAGGCTTTCCCTCTTCCGGTGTACCGAGCTGGGAATCAATTGCAACTAATCTTCCTAAATTTGCTATCATTTCCTCTGACAATGCGTGGATTTGTTCTTTCATGTTCATAATTCTTTGTTCCTTTCCTATATGTCAAAATTTGTTTCAAACACGCCCTCCGGCGTTCTCATTGTGAGCAGTCCAATGTTAAAATCATCATCTAAAATTGTGATATGGTATTCAAAAACAACATCTTCCTCGAACTTAGACAATAAAATATACATTCCATTTTCTTTTCCTTCAATCTGGTCGCAGATGTCATCATATACTGCTTCACCGGAAATTGCTCTCGGATAACCGGATGCTTTGATTTTTTTCTCGATTGCTCTATATAATTCGTTCATGCATGCCTCCCTGTATCTTATTTTCTACCCTGTATTTCTTCCTGATATTTTGCAGCTATTTTCTAATAATCTGCTTATTGTAAATTGAAAATATCCATTATCTCTTATATACCTAAATATGCGTTCACTTTTTCCGGTGTATCCAGCCGCAAAGCCATGATGGTTCCATAGATCATATAATCAACCACATCTTTTGTGATCTCCTCCTCAAATCTCACCTTCATTTGGTCAGGATATTGATGCACCAGAAAATGCACCCGGTAATTATCATCTTTTCTGGAAATAAATGCACTGATATACAATCCATTTATCGCTGCGATCAGGACCTCATCATCTGTAATTTTTATATCCAAATGATAAGACTTTGAAACAAGATAAAAATCTTCCCCGCGTTTTTCAATCTTCTTATCCGTAATCTCTCCTATGGAAAAATCCTGCACATGATTTGCCGTTGCAAGAAGAAACTGCGTGTCTAATTCTTTTTCATAAACATAATTTAAAATATCTCTCGGTGTATACTGCATGATTCTGTCATCTCCATGTAAGCTTTTGGTATATCTTATAGTATCTGCACTTTCTCAATGATTTAGATCTTCTTCTGTATAAAATGTACCTGTCATCTGCGCATTGATCTCTGCAATTTCACGTTTTCCATTAATATAGTCTGCATAGATATCCCAGAGATCCATGTCACAGTCCTGTAAACCGTCATCATCCGGAATCCATGCCTTGATCAGTGCGATCCGTTCCTCTTTTGTTGTATCTTTGATCAAATTTGATTTCATATTCTCGTCTGGAGACAATTATTGTGTTATCTCTGCTCCTTTTTTGTTTTAGGTTGCAGTGCATGCCAGAAAAATCAAAGATTTTCCTGGCTGACGGGCATTCGTCCTATCATAGACAAAGAAAATAGTTTCTTGCCTGCAAGCAGTCACAAACTATTTTCTCTGTCTATGGCACTGCTCATTGCTTACGCACATTATATCATGAAGCAAAGCTTCATGATCGTTATCTACACTCGCTTCGCTCGGCAGTCTTTATTATACCATAAATCATTTCTGTGTGCGAATCGAATATCGTGCATCCCCGCCGAGCATTTTTTATGTAATAGGAATGAAGTTTTCCAGTACATAAAAAAGACTTTCTGTATTTCCGAAAGCCTTTCTGTACACTATATAAACTTTTTTATCCACGGAAATCAATATGCTGTCCGACCTGCAATTCTGCTTCTGTCTGAACATTGTCGCTCTTCATGGAAAATGTATAATCATTGATTTTCTTGATCAGTTCCTCAATCGAACCTGCCGAAATCGTAATGGTATCGTCATCATCTGACGTTTGCTGTGCTTCCTTTAACTTGTCCTGCTTTTCCTTCTTCTCAGCATTCTTTTCCTCTGCCTTCTTTGCTTCTTTCTTCTCGACTGCTTTTTTCTCGATACGCGCTTTCTGATCCGCAGAAGATTTCTTTAGAACTGCAAAAAATGATGCTGTTCCTCCATCATTAACCTTCATTCCGTAGCCTACAACGTTCTGACTCTGACCGGATGATTTAATCTGGGATTTTAACTGTAATAAACCGGACGCTGCATTTGCCTGTCGCATTTTCCTTATTTGTTTTTTCAGTCTTGGACTGTGAACTGTAAGTGCTGTAAAGATTAGATACGATTGAATCTGTGTTGACTGCCATGTCATTCCCTCCCATATCACGATACGGTTATTGCAAATCCGTTTGCTTTTACTTGTTATCTATTATATCGGGCAAATTTCTGAAAATTGATATAGAAAAAGCAAACCTATCTGTTTGGTTTGCTTTTCTTTTGATGCGTTGTAAAAATTATTTTATTCCATAGTATATGGATTGGCAAACATCGCAACACCTTTTGTCAAAGACAAGATATCTTTGTCACCATATACCTTTACCGTTCCATCGTATTTTTCATTTTCTCCAATTTTTTCAATAAACTCTGTGCCGACACCAATGACCAGACCATCTTCATCCAAAAGACAAACTGTCAAAGTCGAACCCGTACATGGTGTTCCATCCGAAGCGTAAAAAGAATAATCAACGGACAAATATCCGTCTTCCGGATTTCCAGACACTGAATAATCAGTCTCCCACGGAACGTAAGTTCCGGATGCCTCCATTGTCTGTCCTTCTGTCCATTGCACACGTCCATCTGGCATGGTCTGTCCACAGTCTATAACCTCAACTGCTGTGTTACCAGAACCAAGATTAGGTTCATATATATAGGTTTCACCAATTTGATTTCCGTCTTCGTCCAATGCAACCGCACTTCCATTAAACCATATGTCATCACTATACAAGTTCGTAATTGCCACAAGAAGTCCATATTGGTCATTCTGTATACACGGTGTAATGCTCACTACTACTCCCGGCAGATCCTCAAAAATAGAATAAGACGTACCCCAATAAACACTGTTGTAATCTGTATCCACATTTGCCAGCACAGAAGCGACTTCCTCGTCGAGCTCCGATGCTTCGTCCGTCCATTCATCATCAATACTTTCCTCTGTGTCTACCACTTCCTCGGAAAACTCCTCCTGTGCAGCCGCACATTCTTCGCTGGTTTCGCTCTCTGTGTTCTTGTAAGTTTCTTCGGCTGGCTGTACATTCTGCTTTGTCTCTTTTCCACATCCGCTAAACATACAAGTCGCTGCCAAAGCGATTGCTAAAACTGATAATTTTTTCATACTCTCTTCTCCTTTGTATGATACTGTTTTATTGTTATTTCTTTATATTACCAGATATTGGTGTGATTTGTCATCTGATAGTTTTGTGACGATGTCTGCATTGTTTCCATATTTTTTATTTTTCATCATTCTACACATCTATAAACTTCAACACTTTTACCATCAGCCACTTTTTTACATTCTTAAATAATCATAACCACCGGCTTAGCCGGTGGTTTGCTCACGCCCTATAAGGGCTTATTACCGGCTCTGGAGTCTAAAGACTCATCGAATGATTCGCCAGCCGCAACGTCATTTACCTACTAAGCCCCTTGGGCTTATTCTATCTGTTTGTTTTTACTGGCTCACCCGTGAACGGGTCAATATACTCTTTCAGAGTCATTTGATCATATTCCAAATCTTCTTTTAACTGATTTTGAATATATTCCTGTATTTTCTTTGCATTTTTGCCTACTGTATCTACGTAATATCCTCTGCACCAAAAATGCCTGTTTCCATACTTATATTTTAAATTCGCATGTCTTTCAAATATCATTAGCGTACTTTTTCCTTTTAAATACCCTACGAAACTTGACACACTTATGCTTGGTGGAATCTCTACTAACATATGTATGTGATCCGGGCATACTTCTGCTTCGACAATTTTTACACCTTTTCTTTTACACAACATGCTTAATATATTAGCTATATCACGTTTTAACTGTCCATATATTATTTTTCTGCGATACTTTGGTGCAAATACAATGTGATACTTACAATTCCATTTCGTGTGTGCTAAACTATTTATATCCATATGGATACCTCCTCTGCTTGTAATGCGGTTGGCGAACCTGCATTATTATAGCTTTGGAGGTTTTTTCTGTAAGCTAAAGCATTTCCAACCACTCGCATAGCAAGTGGTTTATTTGTTTCCAGCATTCCATTTTTCGGAACACGAAAAACTCCATCTTGGAAACAGAGCCTTGCCCTAACAATAAAATGCGACAAAAGGTTTGAATTTACCTTCTGTCGCATTTATTTTTTGAACGTGTTCTCTATATTTGGTCGTAAACCGGTCATAAATTCTGACCTTGATTGTCTGAAACCTTTGATTTTACTGGCTTTATTATTTATCTAAGCTCTTCATTGTTCAACATTATGAGCTTCTGTAATACTGCTTAGTACAACTTCGCCCCTGCCGGAATGTGGTCATCTACCATCAGAAGATGCAGTTCTTCTTCCTCGGAATCCTTAAGATTATTGATTGCTGAAAGCAACATACCACAGGATTCAATTCCCATCATAGCCCTAGGCGGAAGATTGGTAATTGCAATCAGTGTCTTTCCAACCAATTCTTCCGGCTCATAGAAAGCATGAATTCCAGAGAGAATTGTTCTGTCAACACCTGTTCCATCATCCAGTGTAAACTGTAACAGTTTCTTAGACTTCGGTACTGCTACACATTCCTTAACCTTAACTGCTCTAAAATCTGATTTTGAGAATGTATCAAAATCAACTGTTTCCTCAAACAGTGGTTCAATCTTTACATTTGAGAAATCAATCTTTTCTTCAACAGTCGCAATCTGGTCGCAGTTCTCTGTCGAATTACTCTTAGATGCCTTATTTTCCTGCTTATCTGAGCCTAATGACTTCATTGTCGGGAATAATAAAACATCTCTGATCGCCGGTGAATTTGTCATCATCATAACCATACGGTCGATACCGAATCCGATACCACCTGTTGGAGGCATACCGATCGCAAGGGCATTTAAGAAGTCCTCATCTGTGTGGTTTGCTTCCTCATCACCTGCTGCAAAAGCTTTCTCCTGAGCTTCGAAACGTCTTCTCTGATCTTCCGGATCATTTAACTCAGAGTAGGCGTTTGCCATCTCCCATCCGTTCATGAAGAACTCAAAACGCTCTACATAGTTCGGATCTTCCGGTTTCATTTTTGTTAATGGAGAGATCTCAATCGGGTGATCCATAACGAATGTTGGCTGGATCAGGTGCTCTTCTACATATTCCTCGAAGAATAAGTTTAAGATATCACCTTTTTCGTGTCTCTCTTCGTATTCAATATGATGCTCTTCTGCAAGTTTCTTTGCAGCTGCTGTATCTGGAACTTCGTTGAAGTCGATATTTGCATATTTTTTGACTGCGTCTACCATTGTGATCCGCTCAAATGGTTTGGAGAGATCCATGGTATGCTCGCCGTATGTGAGGATTTCAGAACCTGTTACCTCTTTTGCGATATAGCGGTATAAGTTCTCTGTCAGATCCATCATGCCGTGGTAATCTGTGTAAGCCTGATATAACTCCATCAGAGTAAATTCCGGATTATGTCTTGTATCAAGACCTTCGTTACGGAATACACGTCCGATCTCATATACACGCTCCATACCGCCAACGATCAGTCTCTTTAAGTATAACTCTAAGGAAATACGGAGTTTTAAATCCTCATTTAATGCATTGAAATGAGTTTCAAATGGTCTTGCAGAAGCACCACCTGCATTGGATACAAGCATCGGTGTCTCTACTTCCATGAATCCCTGTCCATCTAAATAACGGCGGATGCTGCTGATAACCTTGGAACGTTTTACAAAAGTATCTTTTACATCCTCGTTCATGATAAGATCCACATATCTCTGACGATATCTTGCATCTGTATCTGTCAATCCGTGATATTTCTCCGGTAAGATCTGTAAACTCTTGGATAAAAGTGTAACTTCCTGTGCATGGATGGAAATCTCACCTGTCTGTGTTTTGAAAACTTTACCTTTGATTCCTAAAATATCACCCACGTCATATTTCTTGAAATCTGCATAAGATTCTTCCCCGATCTCATCGCGTGCCACATATGCCTGGATACGTCCTTTTAAATCCTGAACGTTACAGAAGGAAGCTTTTCCCATAACACGTTTGAACATCATACGTCCTGCAACAGTCACTTCCTGGCCTTCCAGACTCTCGAAGTTGTCCTTGATGTCTGTGCTGTGATGTGTCACATCATATTTTGTAATCTCAAATGGATTTTTTCCGTTTGCCTGTAATTCATGTAATTTGTCATAACGAACCTGGATAAGCTGGTTTGCATCCTGCTGCTGTCCGCCTTTTTTCTGCTGGTTGTTCTGTTCAGCCATTTTCATCCTCCATCCGACTGCTTCTTCGCACATTCTTTCTCCCACCTGTGTTACTACGGGAGCTGATGCACAAAGTCTGTCTTAGTTTGCTCTGTGAATGGAAAGTACTTTGTATTCAAACTCTCCACCCGGTGTTTCAACTTTTACAATATCTCCTACCTGTTTTCCAAGTAATGCCTTTCCTACAGGAGACTCGTTGGAAATTTTTCCTTTTAAGCTGTTTGCTTCTGTGGAACCAACGATTTTATATTCTAATTCCTCGTCAAATTCAATATCTAAGATTTTAACGTTACATCCAATGCTGATCTTGTCGAGGTCAACTTCTTCCTCTACAACTACTTCTGCATTTTTTAAGATTTTTTCAATGTCTTCGATACGGGCTTCGATATCTCTCTGCTCGTCTTTTGCTGCATCGTACTCAGCGTTCTCGGAAAGGTCTCCCTGTTCTCTCGCCTCTTTGATCTTCGCAGCAACTTCTTTTCTTCTTACTACTTTTAATTCCTGTAATTCGTCTTCAAGCTTCTTAAGTCCTTGATAAGTCAGAATGTTTTTCTTGTCCATCTCGTTTACCCTTCTTTGTAATTACTTTCTTATTCCCTTTCCGGCGCTGCCGGATTTTGTATGTGCGGGTGTCTCGCACGCTTGTGCCCGAGTTGTCTCTCTGCTCAGTCTGAGTAAAATGCCTCTTCAAATCTGTCTCTTACGGGCTTTTTTTTCTTATTTTGTCTGCTCTTGACAATCACAGTATTATAACCGAAAGGTACTATGATGTCAAGATTTTCCGCTATTTTCCAAGGTTTCTTGTGGATTGGGATATAATTTTTCCCCTGAGCCAGAAGGTGGAAATAGCACTGTCCCTCCCACTCAAAATCCAAAACGAGTGTATCTCCCACCCCGGGCCGCATGTCTGCTCTGTCCGCCACGCCCTGCGCACCGGAAAACGAACGGCTTTTCAACTGTTTTTTCGTGAAAATGAGCGGCATCAGACCGTTTTCCTCGTAGATTTGTTCTGCAAATGCCTGAAAATGCGCCGGACGATCCGTGTAAACCGTAAGATGGTTCAGTTCATCCGCCAGCTGGTCAAGCACTTCATCCACGCCCACCGGCTCAAAGATACTTTTTTCCCCGGATTCCTCGTCGATAATTTCCAGATGCAGTTTTTCCGGCGCTATCTGTTTCTCTTTTAAAATCTGTCCAAGCACAGGGACGAAATCCCTAAGATATGCATTGGGGTAAGACATGTTGTCCCTCCACAGATTTTTAATTATTATATGCCAATACCTCTTCAAATAATGCCTGAAGCTGCTCATAATTTTCCACTTCGCAGATTTTTGCGCGGAGGCGGGAGGAATTTTTATAACCTGCGGTGTACCATGCCGCATGTTTGCGCATCTCACGGATTCCGGTGTATTCCCCCTTAAATTCAATCTGCATTCTCGCATGGCGCAGAATCATGTCCGTGACTTCTGCAAACGATGGTTTTTCCAGTTTTTCACCTGTCTCAAAGTAGTGCAGGATCTGTTTGAAGATCCACGGATTTCCCTCCGCGCCTCTTGCGATCATAAAACCATCACAATTTGTCTCATCCTGCATGCGGATCACATCGTCCGCCGTTAAGATGTCCCCGTTTCCGATGACAGGAATGGAGACTGCTTCTTTCACCTGGCGTATGATATCCCAGTCCGCTTTTCCAGAATAGAACTGCTCTCTGGTCCTGCCATGTACTGCGATTGCTGCAGCACCGGACTCCTCCGCGATATGTGCCATCTCCACGGCATTGATATGATCGTCGTCAAATCCTTTGCGAATTTTTACCGTCACAGGTTTTTTGATTGCTTTCGCCGTTTTCTCGATGATTTTTCCTGCCAGAAGCGGATTTCTCATCAAAGCGGAACCGTCTCCATTGTTCACAACTTTCGGCACCGGACAGCCCATGTTGATATCTAAGATGTCAAATGGTCTCTCCTCGATCTGTTTTGCAATCTCACTCATGATATCGGGGTCTGAACCAAAGAGCTGAAGAGACACCGGATTTTCTCTTGGGTCTATGGTCAAAAGTTCCTCTGTATTTTTATTTTTGTAGAGGATTGCCTTGGCGCTGACCATTTCCATGCATAAAAGACCTGCCCCCTGTTCCTTGCACAGCAAGCGAAATGGCAGGTCCGTTACCCCTGCCATTGGTGCTAAAATTAAATTGTTTTCTAAAGTTACATTTCCAATCTGCAGCTTTCGAATTGAATCCATTGTTTTTCCTTATCTATCCTGATGATTTACAGCTTCCGCTGTATTTATGACTGATTTTTTGTCATTTTCTGTTGTCGTTATGCCTGTTTGATTCTTCCTGATTTACGGTTCTGTTTTTTATAGATTAAGTTCATACCTTTTAATGTCAGGTTTGGATCATACACGTCGATCATGGATGTCTCACTTGCAATGATACGTCCAAGTCCACCGGTGGCAACCACTTTGATCTCACCTAAATTTGCTTCCTCTTTCATATGGCGGACAATGTATTCTGTCTGTCCGATCTGTCCATACACCAGACCAGCCTGCATACTTGTGATGGTTTCTTTTGCAAGAATGCTGTCCGGTTTTTTGATCTCGATCTCCGGAAGTTTTGCTGCGTCCTCCCAGAGTGCTTTTGCGGAAATACGGATTCCAGGAGCTGTGACACCGGATACGAACGCTCCGGTTGCATCTACAAGGTCATAAGTGGTGGCTGTACCGAAATCAAGTACGAGCACCGGACCACCATAAATCTCATAAGCTGCCGCAGCGTCCACGATACGGTCTGCACCGATCTGACGTGGATTCTCTGTGACGATACGGATTCCCGTTTTTGTTCCCGGCTCGATCACGATTGGACGGATGTTTAAGTATTTGATCACCGCGCCCTCTAAGGAATGCATGACATTCGGAACTACCGATGCAATAATCGCATCCTGAATCTCATCGCAGTGAATACGGTTCTGCTCCAAAAGATTTGTCAGAAGGATGCCGTACTCATCTGATGTACGCGGCATTTTGGTCGTCATACGAAAACTTGCTACAATTTCATCTCCATTGAATACACCTACTGTTATGTTTGTGTTTCCTACATCAATTGTAATAATCATGTTATTCCTCCAATTTATCAAAAATTACCTTGTAATATAATTCCAGTCCACGGAGCAGATCTTCATTTTTCTGGCGGAGTTCTTTGATTTTCAGTCCACTTCCGATATCATCGTATAAAAGATCATCCTCATTGCACGCGGTGCGGAATTCCAGATTTCCCTCCTCGTCAAAAACAAGCTGAAGGATTCCTCCGATATCTGCACAAAAAAGCACACACATGACTTTCAACTGATTTTTGATCTCATCCGGAAGATTTTTGAAATTCTCATTGATATAGAATTTCTGATTGTACGCACTCGCACCACAGAGCACAAGTTCCTCTGGTGGCTGTATTTGATTTGTTTTCTTATTTTCACTCATATTTCTTTTCCTGTTTTATAAATATTGGTATTTACACGTATCCATAGATTCCTCTTACGGATACTTCGCCTGTGGAGACAAGCTTTCTGCTCTCCCAGGTATCCACGATCAGTTCTCCTTTTGGCGTGATTCCCATGGCTTTACCCTCAAACGGTTCCTTAGGATCAAGCACTTTTACCTGCTGATGCATGTTCACAAGATGTGAATTGTATTCGTTTACAAGACCGGAAAGATCCTCTGTCTGCAAAAAAATCTCATAGTAGTGTTCAAAGGCTTCCCAGATCCGCTCGACTAATTCTGCCCTGTGATAGTGTTCCTTTGTCTCTATAAAAAGTGAGGTTGCGACAGATTCAATGTCTTTCGGGAAACTTTTATTCTGCACATTGATTCCAATTCCCACTACAATATGGTTTACATAATCAAACTGTGCACTCATTTCTGTCAGAATGCCGCACACTTTTTTTCCACTCATGATGATGTCGTTCGGCCATTTGATACCGGCCGGTCTGCCTGTCATATCCGTGATCGCCTTAGATACTGCAAGCGCCGTCACTAACGTGATCATGGAAGCATGGTTCGGATCGATTTCCGGCTTTAACACCAGCGTCATCCAGATTCCCTGCCCTGCCGGGGAGTCAAACCCTCTGCCACGGCGTCCTTTTCCTGCATCCTGTCTTTCGGCAATGACATAGGTTCCATTCGGCGCTCCCTCTTCTGCAAGCTGTTTTGCTCTGGTGTTAGTAGAATCCACCACATCAAAAAATGCAATTTTTTCCCCGATCCATCTGGTTTTGCGGACACTCTGCAGTTCACTCTCACTTAAAATATCCGGGACGGAGACAAGCCGATAGCCTTTGTTCTGGACGGCCTCAATCTCGTAACCGGCTTCTTTTAACTGATTGATTGCCTTCCAGACTGCTGTCCGTGAGACCCCAAATTTTTCACACAATTCCTGCCCGGAGACATATCCATCTGTCTCACGGAGCAGGGTAAGTATTTCTGTTTTCATGTATTACTCCACGTTTCTACCACAATTATTTTATATCTGTAGTTAAATCTGCATGATCCTGATTGTGCTGCTTTTTAATCAGCCAGTGTTGCGAGCATGACTGCCTTGATGGTGTGCATTCTGTTCTCCGCCTCATCAAAAACAACGGACTGTGCACTCTCAAATACTTCATCGGTCACTTCAAGTTCGCTGTAACCGAATTTCTCGTAAACTTCTTTTCCGATTTTTGTCTTCAGATCATGGAATGCCGGCAGACAGTGCATGAAAATCGCGGTTTCTTTTGCCTGATCCATCACTGCTTTGTTCACCTGATATGGCATCAGGTCACTCAGACGTTCTGCCCAGACTTCGTCCGGTTCGCCCATGGATACCCAGACATCCGTGTAGATAACATCTGCATCTTTTGCAGCTTCCGCAACATCCTCTGTCAGTGTGATGGTTGCTCCGGTCTCTTTTGCAACGTTTTTACAGTATGCTACTAATTCGTCATTTGGAAAATATTTTTTATTGGTACATGCTACGAAATCCATGCCGAGTTTTGCACATGTCACCATCAGGGAATTACCCATGTTATAGCGGGCATCGCCCATGTATACAAATTTAATTCCTTTTAACGTTCCAAGATGTTCACGGATGGTAAGCATATCTGCCAACATCTGTGTCGGATGGAATTCATTAGTCAGACCATTCCAGACCGGAACACCGGCGTATTTTGCAAGTTCCTCCACGATGTCCTGTCCGTAACCACGGTACTCGATTCCATCAAACATACGTCCAAGCACTCTTGCTGTATCCGGGATACTCTCTTTCTTGCCGATCTGAGAACCACTTGGATCAAGATATGTAACATGCATTCCAAGGTCATGCGCTGCAACTTCGAAAGAACAGCGGGTACGGGTACTTGTCTTTTCAAAGATCAATGCGATATTTTTTCCGATCAGGCTGTCATGTAAGATGCCTTCTTTTTTCTTTTTTTTCAAATCAGCCGCAAGATCGATCAGATATAAGATCTCTTCCGGTGTGTAATCCATGATTTTTAAAAAATTGCGTCCTTTTAAGTTCATCCTTCTACCGTCCTTTTCTGTTTGAATTTTAAAATGCAGCCCTTTTTCCGTGAGCAAAAGCTGTGTCGGCTGCATTTTCTCTAAGATAAAACATGGCTGCCACGGAATATTTTCCCTGCGGCAGCCTCGTTTTCATGCTTAATTCTCTTTTCCGACCTCAACAACAGATTTTGCAAGACCTGCAATTCCCTGAATCTCGGATGGGATAATAATCTTGGTAGCTTTTCCGTCGGCTGCCTTTGCAAATGCCTCTAAGCTCTTTAACTGAAGAACGCCTGCATCCGGTGCTGCTTCTTTTAACATACGAAGACCATCTGCATTTGCCTGCTGGATCTTGAGGATTGCTTCTGCCTGACCTTCTGCCTCGCGGATGGTAGCCTCTTTGTGAGCTTCTGCACGGAGGATAGCTGCCTGTTTTTCTGCCTCTGCATCAAGGATGGCAGATTCTTTTTTACCTTCTGCAACAAGGACTGTGGATTTTTTCTCACCTTCCGCACGAAGAATCGCTTCACGGCGTTCACGTTCTGCCTTCATCTGTTTCTCCATGGCATCCTGGATCGCTGCCGGTGGAATGATGTTCTTTAATTCCACACGATTTACTTTGATTCCCCAAGGATCTGTTGCAACATCAAGAGATGATCTCATCTTGGTGTTGATCGTCTCTCTGGATGTCAGTGTCTCATCTAATTCGAGATCACCGATGATGTTACGAAGTGTTGTGGCAGTCAGATTCTCGATTGCCATGATCGGATTCTCAACTCCGTATGCATAAAGCTTTGGATCTGTGATCTGGAAGTATACAACGGTATCAATCTGCATGGTTACGTTATCTTTTGTAATAACCGGCTGTGGTGGGAAATCAACCACCTGCTCTTTTAACAAAACCTTTTTCGCTACGCGGTCGATAAATGGTGCTTTGAAATGAAGTCCTACCGACCAGGTGGTAAGATATCCGCCCAGACGTTCTACAACAATTGCATTAGCCTGTGGCACGATCTTAATACATGAAACTGCGATTGCAAGTGCAACCAGAATGAGCACAATAAGTGCGATAAGTAAACCCATAACATTCCCTCCGTCATCTTGTTTTGTTTTAGTTTTTGACTTCAGAGACCCTGCTATTCGTAATCCATCCATACATTTCTGATCACGATCTGTCTCTGTTACGTTCCATATTACTATATTTGCTATCAGAATACAAATAAAAAATTGAGGATGCCTTCCAAAGACACCCCCAACGCTGCTGTTCACCCGTACCCTGTTCCGGTAACCCGCTCAACTTATCTTAATAAAATACATGATTTCCGATCACAACACCTGCATGACCCGAACTTGCACGTCTGAAACAGGTTGCACCACCTGTATTGTCAGTTCCGTTCAATGCTTCCTGTGCTGCCTGTAAGCAGGACTGCTTTGGTCCTTTTGCCGCTACATTTGCAACCGATCCTGCTCCAGCCGGTGGAAACTGACTCTTCTGGTAAATAACATCATGCACGGTACCTGGATAACCGCTTGATCTGACACGGTTCATAATAACTGCACCGACTGCAAGCTGTCCCTCATATATTTCATTTCCAGCCTCACACTGAATAATTGCTGCAAGCAGTGTCACATCATCCACAGATGCCTCGACTGCTTCATTCTGTACAGTTGTCACTTCCGTGACCTGTGCTGCTTTTTTTGCCGCCTCTTCCTCAGCGATCCTTGCCAGCTCTGCCTGTTCTTCTTCAATCGTAATACCCTCGCCCAAAGCTAAGGATGTTGCGACATAATCTGCGCTGACATAACGGGTTGTTCCGCCATATACAACAGCTACCCATTGATCATCTGTCTCCACACCGGAATCAACTTTCAAGGTAGTTCCCTCGGAAACTGCTGTGATAACGGAAGCATTCTCATCCGCTTCGCTTCTGATACGAAGTCCATTGGTGAGAACCTCTGCCTCTGTATCAAAATTCTGCTGTGCGTAGGCAAGTGCCTCTGTTCCGGTCACGCAGTAATCATTGTTCACATATCCGTCCACATTTCCTGACGCAACATGTGTCCAGCCGCTTCCTTCCTCCTGAATCTCTGCGACATCACCTTTGTATAATTTTCCTACGATCTCTGCATCAGCATCTGCGGAAGCTCTGACATATAAATAGTCGTTGACGTCTGCCATAAGGCGGTTCTGCCAGATTTCTTCTTCCTCTGTCTGCTCACTGCCTGCTGTTTCTGTTGAAACATCCGTCTCTGTATCAGATGCCGCATTCTCTGCCTGTACGGCAGTATCCGCATCTGCCACATCTGCAGACATTTCAGTCAGACCTCCCTCTGCATCCTGCTCTGCCGCATCACCGGATGTAACACGTGCAACATTCATCTGCTCCACATTCGCATCTGCCAGCCCGATATATTCGTAGGCATCGCTCTCATACTGACTCATAGATACTGCGATTCCTGCAATTCCATTTGTAGCTAAGTCCGTCGTTGTTGCCTGTGATGCCACACCTGTTTTATAATCCGCTGGTGCAGCCTGTGCGACCGAGGTCATCACTACCACTGACATGGCAACTGCAATGGCTCCTGCCGCTCTTTTCTTTAAATTCATAGAAACCTCCATCAGTGTTCATTACTAAATAATATTACACCTTTGTTGTGTTTTATTCATAATTGTTACAATTGTTACGGATTTGTTACAGGAGCGATTATAGCAAACGGATACAAAATTGTCAAGTTTTCAGGAAAACACCTCAGTGAGCACAGCATCGATCAGCTTCTCCGGAGCCTCTTTTTCCGGATTTTCACCGGACTTTTGCGCCATTTTATCATCCTGCGCCTGCTGCGTGATCTCCCGTGCCGTCTCGTTCTGTTTTTCGGATATACGGCTCAGTTTTTCTTCCAGTTCAAAAAATTGTTCTTTTTCTTTCTTTTTCCATTTATTTATCTTTCGTAATGTGACAAGCTCAAGCAAAAGCATCAGCCCAACTGCTGCTGCAAGAAGCTCAAGTGAATAGGAATACATCATCTGCATCACCACTTCCATCGTACATTACCTCTTTCTTGTAATTATTCAATCCCCGCCATTCTTTGGCAGCTTCATAATTACTGTTCCTTCATGATTGCTATTACTTCATATTTACATTATAAAAATGTTTTTATTTTTTGAAAAGGGACTTGCCTGCAAAATTAATCGCAAGTTCCGACAAGAAAACCACAAGTCATTTTCTTGACTTTTTTGCATATGGGTATTATAAATATGGAAGAATTGAAGTGCAGAATCCATGCTTTTTTGCACAGAAAGGACTTCTTATGAAAAAAATCGTAATGACCGGCGGCGGTACAGCCGGACATGTCACACCGAATATTGCCCTGATGCCTGCGCTTCGCAGCGAGGGATATGAAATCTCTTATATCGGTTCCTATGAGGGAATTGAAAAGGGGTTGATTGAAGCACAAAAAGTTCCTTATTACGGAATCTCTTCCGGAAAACTGAGAAGATATTTTGATGTAAAGAATTTTTCTGATCCATTTAAAGTGATCAAGGGCTATTATCAGTCAATCCGCCTGTTAAAAAAGATAAAACCGGATGTTGTATTTTCCAAGGGTGGCTTTGTATCTGTTCCTGTTGTTCTGGCAGCAAAACACTGCAAAATCCCTGCAATTATCCACGAATCCGATATTACACCCGGTCTTGCAAACAAGCTTGCAATTCCAAGTGCTACAAAAGTATGCTGCAATTTTCCTGAGACAATGAAGTATCTTCCTGAGGGAAAAGCAGTTCTCACTGGTTCTCCGATCCGTCAGGAATTATTAAATGGAAATCCTTCGAATGCGATTAAACTCTGCCGCTTTGAAAATATGGAGAAACCTGTTATTTTAATTATTGGTGGAAGTACCGGCTCACGTGCGATCAACACCGCAATCCGTGATCTTCTTCCAGAGTTACTGAAACGCTATAACATTATCCATTTATGTGGAAAGGGAAACCTTGACGAAACTTTAAAAGATACCGATGGCTATGCACAGTTCGAATACGCAAACAAAGAACTTGCAGATATGTTTGCACTTGCATCTTTGGTCATCTCCCGTGCCGGAGCCAATGCCATCTGTGAGCTGCTTGCACTGCACAAACCTAACATTTTAATTCCGCTGTCCGCTGCTGCCAGCCGTGGAGATCAGATTTTAAATGCAACTTCATTCCGTTCTTCCGGTTACAGTTATGTGCTTGAGGAAGAAGCAGTGACAAACACCGCTCTGTTAGAGGCCATTGACCATGTTTTCTCACACAAAGAACGTTATGTGGAAGCCATGGAAAAAAGTAATGGTAAGAATTCAATTGCTGCCATTGTCTCTCTGATCAATGACGCCGCTAAAAAGAACTAGAATGATCTATTTTTAATAAAGTAGTAAGGCTGTTGCGTGAGACTACGATTTTTGTATCATGCAACAGCCTTTTTGGCTTATGATTGCATTTTTAAAGAATCACGGATCTCTGCCATCTCTTCTGGCGAAAAAGTTTCATGAGACCAGTTTAAGATATCATTGTTCTTTGCATTGAGGTATCTTGGGATCAGGTGCATATGGAAATGGAATACTGTCTGTCCTGCTACTTCGTGATTGTTCTGAACCAGATTGAATCCGTCACATTTTAATACATCTGTCATATGGATTGCGAGCTTCTTGGCAAGCTTCATAGCCTCTGCAGCTACATCTTCGTCGATCTCATACAGATCTGCATAATGATTCTTTGGCAGAATCAGCGCATGTCCCTTGCTCGCTGGGCTCACATCTAAAACTACCTTGAACTCATCATCCTCATAGATTGTGTTGGATGGAATTTCTCCTGCAATAATTTTACAGAAAATACAATTTTCATCTCTCATTTTTTTATCCTTCTTTCTTAATATTAAATTATGTTGTCGAATTTTGTAATTCGTTAATGATTGCAGTTTCCCTGTATTGGTGCTAAACTGTGACTGTCTAATGTGAAAATCTGAATGAGACCGGGGTGAAATTTTGTTAAATAGTGAGGACTACCTAAATATTTTCCATGAAATCAAAAATTCTATTACATTGATCAGCAGTTCTTTACAATTAGTTGAAAAGAAACATCCTGAAGTGTCTGATTTTGCGTACTGGGCAGAAACTATGTCCGAAATCACCTCATTGCGGAACATGGTCACGGAGTTATCCTCTGCAAGGCTCTGCGATCATCTGAATCTCCGCCATGTTAATTTATATGATTATATGGAAGATATCCACGATTCCATCTCCGCCTTCGCAGCTCTTGATTTTCACTGTAACATCATAACGGAAGAAAATCTTCCCGAAATCGATATTGATCCTCAACTACTCAAACAGGCTCTCATTAATTTACTGAAAAATGCTTATGAAGCCATGGATAAATCAGGAACCGTAACCATCCGCGTTTCATCCGAAAATGACGTTGTCCTTATCGCTGTAACCGACTATGGCGGAGGGTTAGATCCTGCCTTTGCTGACAGTATTTTTGAACCTTTTATCACTTCCAAAAACGGTGGCAGCGGTTTAGGTCTTGTCATCACCAAGCAGATTGTGGAATCCCATCATGGAACAATCCACTGTGATTCCAGACCTGGTGACGGCTGTACCTTTACGCTCACTTTGCCTCTTACACAAAGTTAAACATGGTATCTAACATACGGAGTGTCTTGAAATTACCTTTTGCAGTCATCTCACCTGTCATGAAAGCTCTCTGGAATGTCATTCTGCCTTCCACGATACTCTCAAGAACCTGATCTGAAAGCTTTGCGATCACATCGATATTCTCCTGTTTTCCATAACTGATTTCTAATTTATCATCCTTTACAGAAATAAACAGCGGTTCTTTCATCCCGTCAATCATGAATAAATAGCGGGCAGCAAAATCATGCTGAGGTGTAAAATGTCCCTGAAAATCTTTCATAAATGCATCCTGTGGCTGCGGATTCTTTCCAAGCATATCCTTAAACATGGATGCCAGTTCTTCGATATCCTCTTTTTGCTTCTTCACATAAGAGTCATCGGAAACATATTTGGATAACTGCTCGCTCTCCTGTGGAGTCAGTTCTAACTGTGGCGTACGTGAAATGCTCCGCTTTACTGCCTGATTGCTTGTCGGAAGATTTTTGATTTTCTGGGAAATCGTGCGATAAAGATTCTCGGCCTTTTTCTCAATGATGACGGTGTAATCCTCATTCATTTCAAACGTGACGAGATCCTCCACGTAACCGCAAAGTCCTGCACATGGCAGTCCGCCAAGAATCTCCCATGCATTGGCAAGCGTCATCTCTCCCTCACGTTCTCCGTAAGTGGTTGACATAACGATTGGTTGCATATAAGTAACCTTAATCTTTTCCTTGTCTCCATAAAGCCAGCACGCATCCAAAAACTGCTGCATGTATCCGCCAATTCCAAGCCATTCCACTGTCGTCGCCAGAATAATTCCATCCGCGTCTTTCATAGTCTGTGGAAGTGTTGCAATCTCATTTTTATGTTCATAGATATTGATGCGCTCTACAGTCACACGAAGTTCTTTTAAAACTTCCTCCATTTTATTTAAAACATAAAGAGTTGGATCGTCTAACAACCCTCTGCCGCCATAATAAATATTTATCTTCATTGATCTGCCCTTTCTATCTGCGAAGCAGATTATTCTGTATTTGCGGATTTATATTCATGGATTCATCCGCAACATCTTTTTTAAGTATATTAAGTTTTGCAGACAAAATCAATATTTTTGGCGTTTTCCGTGATATAAAATCAATGTTGCCAAAAATCCGCAGAGCATGCCTCCCACATGGCACCAGTTATCCACGCCAGTACTTGTAAATCCAAAGTAGAGACTTAATACGACCATGATGAGAATTCCCTTTGTCGTCATTCCCTCCAGCTTTCCTCTATGGTATATCACAACCCACAAAAGTCCACCGATCACACCAAATACTGCGCCGGAAGCACCACCGGATACGGCATAATTTCCCGACAATAGCATCATGATATAAGAGAGCAGTCCTCCGCCAATTCCTGCGGCAAAATAAACCACTGCCATTTTCCAATGACCTATGTATTTCTCCAGTCTTGATCCGACACAACAGAAAATTACCATATTATTCATCAGATGTGCCACTCCAAAATGTAAAAACATTGCTGTCAATAAACGCCACCACTGATGATTGATCGTAAGAAACTCCGGATACATGGCACCTCTCGATGCCATATAGAACGCATCTTCTGTTGCTCCGCCAAAAGATAATATAATGTATACAAGAATGTTTGCAAGTGCGATCAGCCCTGTGACAAACGGCAGCTGCATGATGGAATGTTTTCCACTTACCGGTGCAGATGCCCGGCTGTTCTGCTGTACATCCATGTGTTCAATTCGATTCTTTAGTCCCCAGAAATCTCCCGGCTGATTCTCATATATGATCAGCTGTTTTCTGTCCTGATCATATATCCAGATATTTTTTCCTTCAGAGCAAAGTTGTTTTGCATTCTCAGACTGATTCGTGAGCAGAATGGTCAGCAGTTCCACATGGTACACCGGAAATCCTTCCGGGAAGTCCTGTAACCTTCCCACCGGATGATAAAAAAGTTCCTGCACCCGCTCCTGCATCACTTGCAGTTGTCCCATCGTCGGCAGATATCCATTCGTACCATCAATGAACATTACAAGATGAAACCCTTCCTCATAATATTTATAGAAAACACCGTTTTCTTCCAGTTTTACTTTACAAAAACGATATCCTTCCTGAGAAAATATCTCCATCCATTCATTTCTCATTCGCTGTCCACTCCATTTCATAGCCTTTCATGGATATTATAGAGATTTCCAGAGGTAGAAGCAATGATATTTCTCCGATGTTTTTCTTAAATAAATCTAAACTTTTCATCTGCAAACTCAAGGATCTCGTTTGCCTGTAAACTCACTTTCATCTTGTAATCCAAGAGCGTCCCTCCTGCCTTTGTTCCATTTGCAGAATTCATATCTTCAATAAAGTATACATTTTCCACTTTCGTGATTTTTGCATGATGACGGCTGATCGTAGCGCAATCGACATAACCGGGGCAGTCAGCAGCACTTCCGATCACATATGGAAATGTATCAATTTTTAAGTCTGACAGCTGATTGTTTCCTTCATATCTCAGAATTCCCTGAATTGTTTTTTTCTGATCTGCCAAAAGAACTGTGGGACGTCCCATTCTTACCTCCTCTTCTTCCGGTTCAAAAACAATGGGCTGGATTTCATTCTTTTTCTCTTTTTTCTTTGCCAGTTCCTGCCTGTATTCTTTGATTTTTGCAAGATCCGGGAAAAAATGTTCGATTGCCTTTTGAAAAATCACTTTTGCTTTACCATCTGCTTTATCTGCTTTGTGAACGGTTTTTTCTTTTTCCGTCTGATCTGAAGTCTGCTCAAGCTCTACTCTGCTATTTTCCAGTGTTCTGTCCGGCACAGGTTCTATATCCACACGATCATAAGTAAGACTTTCCCGGATTGCGATCAGACTATAGCCTTCCTTTATAACCTGATCATAAATATGGTATGCCATTTTTACCGCCCACTGATCTTTATGATCGATTTTTGTGAGAAGATATTCCATGAGTTTTTGAAATCCCTCTGTAATATTCTCCTTCCCTTCCGGGCAATAGCAGAACCAGAAACTTCCATCCCGGTTGTTTTTAAAAATACTTTCCCGGGAAAACCAGAGATGCCCGGGATCTAACAGAAAACTTTCTAACCGTTCAAGCGTTCCACATAAGCTTACGAGAAACTGTGTCAGCATCTGACTGTCCATCATTTCCGTTTCCAACGCATGATCAAATGCCTGCATTCCTGTAATATCGTACCAGCAGACTGTAGCAGCATCCGCAAAAGTCGTATTGACCGGCAATATCCCTGATATACTGTTTCTTGTTAATATTTCTTTTTCAAAAGGAAGAAAATCCTGATCCGTTTTGACGCACATATAACTTTTTGTCAGTTCCCTTTTATATTCAATCTCCATGAAATAAATCTCCAATATCTGTGATCTCATCCAGCAGATACATCGTATCCACAATATCAAATGATACTCTTGTTCCCAGTTTTGCCACTTGCGCCTTTGTCTCTTCGTAGCAATCGATTCCGGTTCTCAGCGCAAGTACCATGACCGCAAGCACAAGTGGCACGATCAATGATGCCTCTATTGAAAAACTTCCCCGCATAACCCGCTCCTTCCATCAAAGTAACAATAAAACATACGCCGTAAATACAAATGGTACAAACGGTATTCTTTCCTTTTTCTTCTTTTTTCTAAAAAAAAGCAACACAGCCGCGCCGATTCCTGCTAAAACAGATGCCAGCAAAAGCAGCACAAGGTTCTCCCAAAATCCCAGAAATAAACCTGTCATCACAAATAAACATCCATCTCCATATCCGATACTTTCATGTGTAACCAGACTGTAAAGTAATAATACGATACCAACAGACATTCCCGTCATTAAATAAAAAACGGATTCTTCCTGTGCAAACAAATGCAATAATACGGCTGTCATTCCTCCCAGCAGAAGGAGCGGCACACTCACCCGCTCTGTTTTCCAATCGATCCATGCACATAAAAACAAACTGACCAATAGAACAATCATCCTTATTCCTTCCAGCATTTTGAACACGCCCCCTTTCCCTCCACATCAGATAAGCGTATCATTTCAATGGTTCTTTTAATACCGCTGCAGTTTAAATCTGTGTGATATTTATTTCCGTAATTTGTGATATATACCCTTCCAAATTTGTTAATTTTATCCGCGCATAGCTCACATTTGTGGTATTTCTCTCCGTTTTCATTCCGATATTCCGCTATTTGCACATCTTCTACCGACTGAATTGACAAATTCAGATACGGACAGCCCGAAGTCTTATGATACACGGTTCCCTGTTCTGCAATATATACCCATCTGTCACCATCCTGGATACCAAGTTCGTCTTTCCATCCTGTCCACTTTCGATAAATTGTCTGCTGCGAGAGCCAGAATGACTTTTTCCCAAGCAGACTAACTGGAAATTTCATCTGATAATGGACTCTGAGACAAATATCATTTCCCTCAAAACACGATTCTGAAAATGTAATTCCGAAAACATTTCCCGTCACAAATTTTCGGATATTATCATCTTCGCGCGCCTTTGCAATAAACATACTTTTTGCAAGTACCGCATACTCTTCTTCCTGACTGTCCTTTACGGCTGCATAGACAGACAGCGTGCGTCCCGTATCTTCTAAAGCATCCTGCACGCAAAGCTGCACCTGCATAACACGAAAGAAAAACAACACAAATGTAAACAGACAGGCAAGCACCGGCACCACAACTGCTGCCTCCAATGCCATGGAACCGGACGGGCAGGTGCATCCGGGTGTCTCTTTGGGTGCATTGGTCCAAGCCGGACCTTTCCTAAAAGAACATCTTTCAGGGAGAGATTTTTGTTCATTTTTTATAGTTTTGGAGAAGATAAGAGACACCCGGACACACCTGCCTTTCTTATGGAATGTAATTGATCTGATTTTCTCTTCGGAAGGAATATTGTTTTAATTTTTCACTATTTATAAAAGACAACCTGGAAAAAAGAGGTTCTGCCGCAAATTCCACCTCGCACCTGAAACAAACGATCATATGATCCATTCTGCAATCTTTATATTCCTCATTCTGGATCAAGTCCTGCTCCATTACATTGAGCATGCGGCAGGATAATGTTCCATCCTTTGTAAAAAATAAAATCTGCTTTAAATAATCCTGATATTTTAGACCATTGCTGCATTCTTTTGCCCTTGTCTGGCTTTGAAACGACTGTAATAGATGCGACAAATCTGTCGTCCACTGCTCTTTTGACTTCACCAGCGCGATTTTTCCTCCCATGAGCAATGCCCTGATATCCTGGATACTTTCGATATATGCCCATGCACCGACAACCGCTATCTGCACCGTCTTAATGATTGCCGGATTTCCGGTAAAGCCAGCTAATGCAGCAGCGATTGTCTCGGACTGTAACATTTTTTCTCTGTCCGACAGTAAATATGTGACATTCGAAGCACAGCGATACAATAACAGTCTGTTGACTACCTCTTCTAAATTCTTTCGTTCTTCTTCATGTCCTCCAATTAAATATTCCAACTCATAGGAATATGCATGGTTTTCTTTCGGGCTGCAGTAGTTTGAAAAATTTGATTCTACATATTCCAGCACAAGAATTTTCCGATACCAGTCACTTTCTGCTTCGTAATTTATATTTCCTTCACTGCAGGTTCTTTTTTCAATCGCCTCTGCAAGATTCATGCGTTTCGTAGAGATTTCGCCGGCGTTTTCCACAACCAGTCCAAGTGTAGAAAGACTCATCGATTTTCTGATTTCATTCACAACATCCAACGGATTTTCTTCCAGAGGCTGTGTATCTTTTTCATTTGTCCTATTCGCAATAGATTCATTTTCCTGCCTGCCATTTTCTGCTTTTCCATTGTCTGTCTTTGCTTTCTCTGTCTTTTCCTTCTCTGCCCTTGCACTCTCAATGCTCTCCTTCGCCTGATCAATGGTTTCTTCGACATTCGTCGTATTATTTTTCATGTCATTCTGGTTAATATATCTCTGACGAATCTCTTCTGCTGCCTCTCTGGGCAGATTTTTCTTCATATATGCAGAGATCATATCAAGAAGCACTTCGCCATCAGCATCTGTGACAAGCAAATATTTTGGCTCATAAATGTGGCTGGTCTCCATCTGAAACAGATTCATATCCGGAAACTGCCATCCAAAATTCTTCTGATTCAAATTTTCATCCAGTTTCTCTTTCATTCTCCCTGTCATATTTCCGATTTCAAAAAAATCCGTACTATATCCACCATCCAGCATGAGCAAATGAAACTCTTCCCATAAATAAGGCTGATATTCTGCTGCCACACATTCCACGCCCTGTCTTCCTTTCCAGTCCGCATATTGAGACAGCCCATAAAATCTTGCTGCCTCAAGTAATACAAAAAGGGCTGAAAGTACAAAACTCATACATAGCGCTGAAAATACCGTAATACTTCCCTTCTTCACTAGATACTTCCCGCCTTGCTGTTAATGGTTTCGAAAATACTGTTCACCAGATTTGTGAGCTGCTTTTTAAAGATAATTACAAGCCCTATTAAAACGACAAGTATCAATATCATTTCCACAACTCCCACTCCACTCTCATCTGCTGCAAATTCTTTTGCCACTCTTACCATTTGATCTTTCATATTCTTTTTCCTCGCTTTCCTATTTTTAAAAATTAAAAAACGCTTACATCTACCTTTCATTATTCACCCTGAATTTTACAGATCCCGCAATTTTCTGATAATCATTTTGAGAAACAGTTACTTACTGTAACGAAAGAAACGCGGGAACCATAATAATAACAATGATAATTCCAAACATCATCATCATTGGAAACAGCATTTTTGTCCCTGCCTCCTCCCCGCTTTTCTTTGCCAGATTTTTGCGTTCTTCAAAGGCATCTGAAACTTCCTGTTCTAATAGCTGCACCAGTCCCCTCGTTCCTTTTCGAAGATTCTGGACAAGCAAACTGCAAAATTTCCGGTAACGATGCAATCCACATCGCTCTCCAAAGCGTTCATAAGCCCGTGCCTCTCCAACTCCGCTCTCAATCTCATGACATGTGATAAGCATCTCCTCATATAACGGATGTATCGGTATCGTATTATTTTTCCGCTTATTACTGTAATTCGTTGCAATTTTGTTCCATGCGCTAAATAATGTCATTCCAGCCCCAAGAAGGATTGTCAGCTTGCTCACTAGCTCCGGATACTCAGACTGCAATTTTTCTTTTCGCCGTTTTTCCTCCTCCTGCTTTCTGGATTTCTCGACCAATGGAACACAGCCCGCTGCAATTATCCCAAGAAACAGCAATTTTAAAGGCATTCTCTCACTTTTTTCCTTCCATATGATTGTCTGGTCATCTATGGATTCCGGCAAAACCAGCGTAGAATCATTTGCTTTTTCGTTCTTTTTTATTAATTCCTGTTTTAATTTATTGTTGATTTTTTCTTTCTCTGAATATATCTTTGGACAAATTTGAAAGAAAAACTGATACTCCAACGTCTGACTGTCACAGCCTAATTCCACGACAGCCTTCACCAATATTTCCTCTTCTTCTAAACTGTCATTCATTACATGCCCTTCCAGATCGACATACTGATAAGAATCAAAACTCCAATCTGCCGTCACCTGTCCGTCCTGATACTGTGACTGGATGCAGACATCCTTTCGGATCTCATCTACAGATTCATTTTCTCCAGGAAAAGTCTCTGCAATCTCCTGCTCTGCCGCCGCAAGCAATGCCTGCTGTTCTTCCTTCGTCAGCCCCTGCTCTGCCACGTGCACTGACAGTTCCTGTTCCAGTTCCTTCTCTGGAATTTCCCAGATAAGTTCTGCATCGTAGCTGCCATCTCCATATGCCTGCCGCTCCAATACATTTCCCTGCTTTAACACCGGATTCATAGATTCCTGTATCAGCGCTGCCCCCGCCAACACAGCAAATAACGCAAAGACCTTCCCCATTTTTCGATAAAGGCTCTGTCCCTGCTTTTCACTTTTTCTATTCTTCATATATTCCTTCCCAGATTTCACTCAACTCTTCAGAATACACTTAACGCTCACCCACATATCTGTCAGACCTTAATAGCTGTCATTTTTGCGGAAATTTTTATTGCAGCAAGATACGCACCCAACGCGCCTGTCATAACACTAATTCCAAAAATATTTCCATACAATGGTGCCAAAAATTCTCCTGATGTCAGATTCAGATATAAAATAATGAAAACAGGAATTACATTCATAATCTTCTGTTCCATCTTCTTTGCAGAAATTACTGTCTGAACCTCTCTTTCCATCTCGATCTTATCGCTGATATGTTCAATGGTTGTTGCTATAATTTTGTGAAAATCACCGCCACTGCGTTTCGCGAACAAAAAAACATCGGAAAAATTCTGAATATCTTCACAATCGCTGCGAAGCGCAAATTCATATAACAGTTTTTCAATTGGCTGGTTCATTCCAACCGCCTGATTGATCTGATGCAGTTCTCCGACAAATATCCCATCTTGTCCATATAGTTCCGTCATCTCCTTCTCGCTCTCCCGCCATGCATTCTCCATGGAATATCCCGCCTGAAGTGCTGCTGCAACACTCTGCATTGCATCGCGAAACTGCAAGAGAAGTGTCTCTTTTTGCTGTTCCTGCCGTTTCTTTTTCTCTCTTTGAATACACAGTGGAATGAAAATAAAAGCAGTGACCATGCCATATACAGACTGATATAAAATCCACGCTGCAAGCATTCCCGCCAGAAGCCCCTTTCCAATGCAAAACATCATTTCTTTTTTACTCAAAAAATATGTACTATAATCCATCCAGACAATACCCTGCCCTTATCATTTTCTCTGTGTGTATCAGTTCACCGACCTTTTCCATTGCTCCATGCACTGTATTTTCTTCCGCTTTCTCTTCTTTAAAGCGGTATATATCATTCAAAATGATCTGATTTTCCTCGTATCCTGCAATTTCTGTAATTGAAAGCACCTTTCTGCTCTTATCCCGCATACGTCCAAGATGAATCAGAATATCAATGCCTGACGCAATCTGGCTTCGGATTGCCGGAAGCGGCAGTTCCATCCCCATTAAAACCATCGTTTCCAGTCGGCTCAACATATCTTTGCAGGAATTGGCATGTCCGGTGGACAAACTTCCATCGTGCCCTGTATTCATCGCCTGCAGTACATCCAGTGCCTCCGCTCCACGACACTCTCCCACAATCACCCGGTTTGGTCTCATGCGAAGTGCCGTTTTAATCAGGTCGCGGATCGTGATCGGCAGAACCCCTTCTGTATTGGCATTCCTTGTTTCCAACCGCACTAAATTGGGTTTGTCGATCAATTGCAGTTCTGCCGAATCCTCAATTGTGATAATTCGTTCCTCCCGTGGGATAAACTGTGACAATGCATTTAAAAATGTTGTTTTTCCGGAACCTGTCCCACCTGAAACAAAAATGTTATACCCGGAAAGCACAAGCACTTTTAAAAACTCTGCTGCCTCCTCTGTGATTGCTTCAAATCGGATCAGATTTTCCATCACAAACGGCTGCTCCGGAAATTTACGGATTGAGATAGCCGAACCGTCAATTGCAATCGGCTGTAACACAATATTTACCCTTGAACCATTTGCAAGGCGCGTATCCACGATCGGCGATGCCTCATTCACCATACGGTTATTACTTCCTGCCATCTGCTGAATGACATCATTTAATTTCTCTTTGGAAGTAAAATGCTTATCTGACTCAAACAGCTGCCCTCTTTTTTCGTAAAAAATATGCTTTGCCCCATTTACCATAATCTCTGTGATTTCCGGATCATCCAGTAATTCCTGCAACACATCCAGCTTGCGGAGCGAATGGAACAGATACTGTTCTAATGCTTCCTGCTCTGACAGTTTTAAAAATTTTTGTTTTCCGTAAATACTGCATTTTTCTGAGACAATTGCCCGGATTTCGGTATCACTCATCTCTCTGGTGAGGTCAATTTCCGCGAGAATATGTTCCCTCAGCTTTTGAATTTCTTCATCCGATGTCTGCATAATTCCTCCCAAACTCTCCTTTTCCTCACAATACGCACTCCAAACATTTGCTACTCATCCATGATCTCCTTCCATCTTCTGACAAAATCACCAAATTCACTCCACTGTAACTGCTCGATGACATTTCCACCGCCATGAATATTTTTAGCCGTATATGGCACATTGACTTTGTGAATTTTTTCTGCCACTGCCTGATGTCCTGTCTTTTCCAGCCATTCATAAAAATGCTTGTCCCTGCACTCGTAAAAATAACCTTCCCTGCCAATCAGAAGCAGTTCATCACAGCGGCTCATGCAATCTGCCAGTTCCGGCATACTCACGCCAAAATCTACGACAAGCACCTCAAAGTCCGTATTTTGTTCCATAAAATCAATAAATTGTTCCCACTCCTGTCTGCCGATCTGCCTGATATTTTCCGGATTTTCAAAAGGCAAAATCACAGATATTCCGGACATTTCATAGACACAGTTCCAAAAATACTCTGTCGTCAGTTCCCCACTGCGGAGTTTCAAAACTACGTCTGTAAAATCAAAATCCCCTGGCTGTCCGAATAATTCCCGAAAGCCCGAAAACTCAAGGAAATTGAAATACAATACTTTCTGCTCTCTGCCAAGATTTACCGCATGCATCACCGAAAACAGTTCCTGCATCTCATGACATTCCGGCGAAACTACCCCGATCACCTTCCCATGTGTCGCAACCTGCACTCCCACAGGTTCCCTTTTGGTCATCCCTGCCTGCACATAAATCTCATGCAGCAACTGTTCCATCGGCTGATATTTCGTAACAATTTTCTTCTGCGGTATCGTATCTTTTTCCCACATTGCCTCCTCCGCCGCCTGATTTCCACACAGATCAGACAGATACATGATATTTACGTCCGAAGAAAACTCCGCAAATCCACTCCCGGCAATCACCAGATCAAAGTTTCCCATTTTCTCATCTCCGGTAAACTGCTCGATCGTGGAATAAATATTCAGCTCAATTTCCTGCGCTTTATGGTTCATCATATAAGCCGCAAAGCGCTCACAATAAAACTTGTCCTTATCACAAAGGGCAATTTTAATTTTTTGCAACTACACACCTCCCTGTTACATACACAACTGCCAGCAGGATTTCGATGGAAAAATGAATTTTTGTGAACCTTTCCTTTTTCCCTCCCTGTGAGAGATAAAGCTGCACTACTTTTCCCATGCCAAGCACTGCTGCAAAAAGAAAGGAATCAAACATTACCAGAAATAACTGCTTTGTTGTCAAAAAACTACCTACTAAGGAAAATAATTTGATGTCGCCTGCTCCAAGAGCATGCATCTGAAATAAAAGAAATAAAAGAACCACCGGAATTGTAATATTAAGAATAAAATACAGAATACCAACGTACCCATTTCCCCAAATTTTGAGTACCAGTCCCCATATTAATCCACACACGATCAGCCGGTTACTGATCTTCATGCATTGCACATCTGTTACCACTGCAATCGATAAAAATGTCAGCAGTGTCAGATTTGTAATCGCCCCAATTCATCACCTCGCTTTGTTGTAAGTCGCATTATAGCAACGGTATTTTCGCTTGTCTATAGCAATTGTGAAAAAAGTCGAACTTTGGCAGTTTCCTACAAAAACTTTGTCGCCTCAATTCCATAAAGCAATGCAACCCCAGGAAATCCAAGGGTTCCGGATGTCAAAAGGGTAACCGGATTTAAACCGACATATATATCGAAGCCTTGCTTTTGCAAAATGTCATTGACCAGAAGAATCAGGATGGCTCCCAGAGTTGTACGAACTAAAAAATTTAAAATAATCTGTGCCCTTTTTCGCAATAAAAGTACCAGAAGAATGATTCCACAAATGATGGCAAGTACCACCATTCCCATTTTTTGATCCATAAACACCACTTTTTTGTTTTAATTTATGATTGTTTTCTGGAATTTATGAAAATTATTTGAGATATTGTATAGTTTTTCCATTTCATGACTATACTGTTAATAAGATTTCAGTGACTGTTCCCATAAGGACAGAATTTTATTGATTGGAGGGGATTACCATGCGTATTTTACAAGAGGAATATGCAAAGGATAAACACTATGCGCTTCTTAAGGATGACCTCCACCAGACCGCACGCGCACTGCAGGATGCTTATAATAATCTGGAAAATGTTGTAGATCCGGATCTGATCGACTGCTACATCTACGAGTTAAACTCTGTGCAGATGCGTTATAAATTTTTGCTCGCAAGCATAAAAAAAATGGAACTTTCCCAGTAATTTCCGGCACTTCATATCGAAAAGAGGCTTCTATGCAAAGAAGCCTCTTGATTTGTCAAGTTCCTGGCAGTTTTCCACCAGATCACCTTTTCCGTATGTGTACCCTGCATACACCTGCTGGGTATTTTTCATCATCGGCGCAGAGGTATCTGTCTCTGCCACCTTGCAAAAACTCTGATATAATTTCCGAAGCATTTTTTCTGCATTTTCAATCTCCGTCAGACTCCGTTTATACATTGCTGCCGCAAGGGAATCCTTACAGAAAACATAAATCTGATAAAGATTTTTAGAAATCTCATAGGAAAAATTCAGTGTCTGCATTAACTCGCCAACGGAATTCTGTGCTTTTCGCAGAGCCACCTTAAACGCTTCCCATTTTTCTTCCTGATATGCTTTTTTTGCATCATCCAGATAAGCGAAGATGATCTCATAATTGATCACCGTAAGCCCGCTCCGGTTACTCTGGCTGATCCTTCTGGTAAAATCCAAAATCTGCTCTTTTTCCACGTTTTACACCATCCCTGCAAAAATACTACTGTAACAATGATAAAACATTCTGTGGAAGATCATTTGCCTGACTTAAAACTGACACTCCTGCCTGCTGAAGTACATTATACTGTGTATAATTGGTCATTTCCTCTGCCATATCCACATCTGTCAGTCTTGACATTGCATCCGTCATATTCTCCTCAAATGTATCGAGACTAGAAGTTGCATACTCCAGACGGTTTTCATAAGCACCGATCTTGGAACGTGCATCGGATACCATTGCAATCGCATCATCCAATGCGCTGATCGCACGGTCAGCTCCTGTCACAGATGTGACATCCAGATCGTCGATATAAAGGGTCTCACAGGAAATTTCCTGAATGCGGACATCCATATTCTGATGTTCGTTAGCTCCGATATGAAGTGTCATATTACCGATATCGGTCACATCAAGCACTGTCTTTCCTATTTTTCCTTCTTTTGCCAGAAAACTCATGGAAAATCCGTCTCTGTCCGTGATCGTCACTCTGTTGCCATCGGTTGCAACAGTTGCGGTGCTTGAGAAAATGGATTTCTCTGTTGTTCCTGCGATCGCATTTCCGGCATTAAGTGCTATCTGGGCATCAGTTCCTCTGGTTGCATTCTGCTTAGACGCATCATAGATCATGGCATCGGTATCCGGATCCTTCGTCAGATCTGCTGCATATCCCAGTTTGTCTGCAAAATCTTTCGATGTAGTACCATCTTTTCCGGAAAATGTCAATACTAATGGAACTGTAGAACCATATCTGGCTGCCTGAAAACCTTTGAACTCATTCTGATTGGTCGTATCTGTCACAAGTTCTGCTTCTCCAACTTCAGCTGCTGCCCTGAGTTTTTCAAAAACTGCCGCCATCGTGTCATCTTTGTCAATATCCACGCCGTATCCGTTGATGGAAACAGTACCTGAAACACCGATTTTGGTTGCAGCATCATCGCTTTTAATTGTATTGGCAGTAGATGCTGCCTGTGCTTTCGCTGCAGCTTTTACTATATTGATCTCATATTTTCCCGGGTTTACATAATCCGAAACATTCACACGGGAAACATTTGCGTTATCCGTATATACACGCGTATCCAGCGAGCCATCCAACAATGATTTTGAATTGTACTCCGTATCTTTGGAAATACGGTTGACCTCTTCCTTCAGCGCCTCGATCTCGTCCTGAATTGCCTGTTTGTCCTCTAAAGAGTTCGTTCCGTTTGCTGCCTGGACAGAAAGTTCACGCATTCTCTGTAAAATAGCACTTGTCTCATTCAACGCTCCATCTGCGATCTGAAGCACAGAAGTTCCATCGGATGCATTCGAAGAAGCCCTGTCTAACGCATCGATCTGTGCCTTCATCTTATTGGAGATTGCCATCCCGGCAGGATTATCCTTTGCATGATTGATCTTCAGACCGGAAGAAAGCCGTTCCATGGATTTTGTAAGATTATTTTCTGTGCGGAGCAGCTGCTTATTGGTGATCACTGCTGACATATTATTATTAATTCTCATATTTTTCCTTCCTTCTCAACTCATCTGCTTCATATATCGTCAAAATCTTCTTTTTCCCTTAGAAAAATCCATAGAAAAATCTACAATTTATTTGCTTTCCAGGACAAATCGTATTATAATTACCTCGTTATTGGACACACTAATATGGCAAATATCACTTTGTCGTATGTGGGAATACAATGAAAAAGTTGCAGAACTTTTTCCAGAAAGATACAAGGAGGATATCAGAATGGCTCAGGTTAATAAATCAACCATGATTGGTGAATTACTTCAGATTGACCAGAATATTGCACCAATTCTTCTAAATATTGGTATGCATTGTCTTGGATGCCCATCTTCCCAGATGGAAACGATTGAAGAGGCAGCTATGGTTCACGGAATCGATCCGGATGCTTTAGTCAAAGAGATCAACGATTTCTTAGCAAAAGACCTTGCTTAGTTTTAAGCAATCATTATTAAGAAAAGGTATCGGCAAATTGCCGGTACCTTTTCTTTTGCCCGAAGGCTTTTTTGATCCGTTTATAATTCTGCCAGAGTCTGAATCGCATTTCCCTGCAGGATCATCTGATAATGTTCCCTGAAAAATGCTCCTGTTGCCGGCGTATATGGCTGCTGTGCTGCATATTCTGATAAAATATTGCAGACCTTATTGAATGTTTCCGGTGACTGATCACTCTTGCTCACCAGCAGATAATAGCGGTTGGCGGTCTGACTCTTGTAAAGATCATTCTCTCCCGCATAAAAACCATTCAAGATATGCGCAAGTCTTGTCACTTCATCAAGATTCCTGAAAACAAACAGCTTTGTAATGTCTACAAGTACGTTTACCGGATTTTCTTCCTTCGCTGTTTTCTCACTGCTCTCTGCCGTCTGGGTATCGCCCTCCGGCTCCTTTGCAGCTTTCTTATGCTCTTCCTGGATCTTTCTGAATAATCCTAATATATCATCAGCACCTGCTGCCGCTGCATTCTGCACACTGTCTGACATAGCATCTTCATACAAATCTTCCGGATCAGGATCTGAAAATCTGGAAAAACGTGTGTCAAGTTCCTCCGGATATTCTACCTTCGTGATCACCAGAATAATTGTGTCCGCAGAAAGCGGAATCGCTTCGATCATAAGCGGTATATCGTCTGCTTCAAATCCAAATTCATAGGCAGCCTGCTGCATCATATCTCGAAACAGCATCTTCGCCTTTTCGGTCCCGTATGCGAGTTCACTGAGCTTAATCTGACGTTCTGCCAGATCTTCTCTGGTCAAAGTGCAACGAATCTGATTCTCATTCACTTTTTCAATTTTCATATTATCACTTCCTTCATCCGGAAAACCTTGTAAACTGTACATCTATTATAATCAAATGCCCTGTTGATGTAAAGTATACCATTTTATTAAATATTTCTAAACTCATCTTCAATTCCTTTACGCTTATAAAATTTTGTGGAAATTTACCAAATTTATAAAAAGTAGTTGCAAAACATTTTTGTTCATGTTATAAAGGTATGCATGAGATGGCGGAACGGATACGCTTTGAAAGGAGCGATCTTTCGTTAAACCAACAATTTTGTTTGGCAAATACCGGGTTCTATCTACTCTTGGTACTGGAAACAGCAGCACCGTTTATCTTGCCGAACATATCAGACTGAACGTATATCGGGCAATCAAGTGTATCCCCAAAGACACTTCACCGGTATCTTCACTTTCTTCGGAAGCCACACTTCTGAAGGATCTCAATCATCCTGGAATTCCCATTATTTATGATGTTGAAGAAGATGAACATTTCTTTTATATCATTGAGGAATTTATTCAGGGACAATCCATTGACACTTTTGTGTCAGATCAAAAAATTTCCCATGAACTTTTAATAAAATTTGGCATCCAGCTTTGTGATATTTTAGATTATCTGCATCATTTAGTGCCATATCCGATCCTATATCAGGATTTAAAACCAGAGCATATTATAGTATGTGGAAATCAGATAAAATTAATCGATTTTGGAATTGCATCTTTTTTTACCGGTTCTGGAAAAAATTATCAAATTTACGGAACAATGGATTTTGCTGCGCCGGAGGCTCTGGATGGTCTTCCAGTGACACCTTCCGCAGATGTGTATGGACTCGGGAAAGTCCTGCAATATCTGAGCAGCTATGCAATGGAACCCTGTTCCACTATTTTTCAGACAATCATTCAAAAAGCTACTGCATATGATGCAGCGGACAGATATGAAACGGTCCGTCTTTTTAAAGAAGCTCTTGAACAGGATCTAAAAACAGCGTGTCCATCCGTTTCCCATCTCACAATCAAAAATATTTCTGTTTTTGGAAGCAAACCAGGTATTGGCACAACACATATTGCCATAGCACTTGCCAGCACATTAACTGCAAATGGTTATCCTGCCGTTTACACAGAACGTAATGGTAACAATCATCTGCGTTCCATGCTGCAGGAGCATCCGGCAGTCAAAGAACAGAATGGTATCTGTTATTACAAATATTTCCGCGGTATCCCGGACTACGGTCAGGGGATTGAACCGCCCGATTCCAAAGACGCCATTTATGTGAAAGACTTTGGTGTATATCAGAAGGATATAATAGAATTAGGCCCAGAGAATTTTAATCTTTTTATCTTAAGTGGCAGTCCGTGGGATCTCGCACAGACCATCTCCACCGGATTGGGATTATCCTGTCTCGGAAACACCGCTTTTATCTGTAATTACAATAACCAGTCCTCTGCAAAAAAACTTGCAGGAAAACTCGGCTGTAAAGTATACTGCTTTCCTTTTGACGGGGATGCATTTACCTGTACCGAAACCAAAACAGATTTATTCTTTCATGTATTATCTTTCGAAAGGGGAAAAAAGAAATTTTTAAATTTCAGAAAAAGACAACCTTAAAACATTATTCGATTGGCATCTGTGGCTGCGGTCACGGCTGTGGTGTCACGCATCTTTCCATTGCACTGTCAAACTACTGTGCTTCCAAACTGCGCTGTTCCACTGCCTGTCTGGAACTAAACCAGTCCCAGGACTTTGAGAGTCTGTCCGGGTTCACATCCAAAGACACACCTTTTTTCAAAAAAGAAAGCCCTCATAATATGTTTACCATTTATGATGTTGATTATTACCCTGCGGTTTCAATTGGGGAAATTCCGCAAATTTTAAATCATGGCTACTGTTATCTGCTGTATGATTTTGGTGTGCTGACAGAGGCAAACTACAATGAATTCTTACGATGCGACCGAAAAATCGTAATAGGCAGTCTTGCGCCGTGGAAAGAGCAGCTTTACCACAAATTTATTCAATCAACTTTTATCGGGCAGAAATCAGGGGAAGACTTTTACTATTTAGTATTGTTCGGAGAAGGAAACGATATGCAGGCTTTTCGTAAAAAATATCATCTGTCCATGGCGCAAATTCCCTTTTTCAAGAATCCGTTTCATATCGAAAAAGAACAGTTCCCTTTTTTACAGGAACTGCTTTAGGAGGCATTCACATTTTACACAATCGTAAAAAAACAATTATAATTACTTTTTTCATCAGCATATGCATTGCAGGCATTCCTTTGTCGATTCTGCTCTTGATCCAGCGCTACAATTGTAGGGTATTAAAGCAGACAGTGTCTGCCTACGAAGCCGAACAGAACGCCTACGTGGACACAACCGTGTATCTTCTGTCAAAAGCACTTCCTGCCGGGGAAGCACTGACAAAGGATGATCTGACCTCGTGCACGGTAAAACTTCCACGCAGTCAATCGATTCTCTATGCTTCTGACAGCAAAAATCTAATCGGTCAATATGCGAAAACGGCACTGAAAAAAGGACAGCTTCTCACAGCCGATTTTTTCTATTCGGATGAAAGACTTACAGAACGTAACCGCTATCTCGAATTATCAGATATCCGCTTACCGGAATCCGTTCACACCAATAATCTGATTGATATCCGAATTTCTTTTCCTACCGGCGAAGATTATATTGTTTTGAACCAGCAGCGTGTTCTTTCCTTATTAAAAGAAGATGAAGAAACTTCTGTCTGCGGTATTGCTTTAAATCTTTCCGAGGAAGATCTGCTTCGACTGTCAAGTGCCCGTGTCGATGAAAATTTGTTTGAAGGTACCTATCTGTATGCGGTTATTTACCAGGCAGATTTTGAAAATGCTGCTGTGACAACCTACCCGGTAAATCCACAGGTATTCACCTTAATGCAATGGGATCCTAATATTGTTTCGCTTTTTACTGTAAAAAAGGAACAGGAAAAACGTTCTGTATTAGAGAACCATCTGCAATTATTTATCCAGAAGGAAATGGGTAATTCTATCGAAGCCACATCGGAATCTCTTCCAGACAGTAACGGGGAATTGCCAGAACAGGATAATAATATATCACAAATGTAACCTATGCGTTTTCCTTTTGGTCAGGACTATAAGCAGGAGAAAATCTTATGGTTGAAAAAACAGAAAAACTCTATATGGAACTGTCTGCCTTAGAAAACAGAGGCGTGACAATCTGGCTTGAGGGAACTCCAAGCGATTCCCTCAATGTGTCAAATCAATTATCCATTCACGAAGATACCTCTTACATGAGGGATTACGTGTTTGAAGAAGGGAGGCTGAAAGAGGTACATTTTGACAAGGTTTCTAAATAATCATGGATTTTTTTGTCATTCACTCCTTTTGTAAATGGAGATTTGTGACGTTAACTTTTGTAACTTATTATATTGTAGATATCGTTTATGCATATAGCAGTGGATGTTCTAAGGACCCTCAATACCTGACAATCCAGGTGTCTATATAACACAATTTTGATAAAAAAAGATAAGAAGCCGTGGGGCATCCGCGGCTTCTTTGCATTTCTGTCGGTTCAAATTTACAATTTCTTTATGTCCACGAATAAGAAATTCTTAATAATACTTTTACTATGATTTTAAGTGTCAATATGCTACAATTGTTTCTGTAAATGTAATCCATTTCACCATACATATCATTACATTTTACAATTTGATAAAAATTTGTTTTCAAAAATGCACTTTTTCGATAGAAAGGAACTTTTATGAAGAAAAAAATTATACCGTTTATTGCGGCTATCGCACTTATCATTGTCGTTGTTTTATTTATGGTATTAGGAAATATCATTGAAAAATACACTCCTTCCAAGGAGACAAAAGATCTGTCTGAATATTATGGACTGACTTCGGATACAGATGTCGCTCTCATATGCAACAACGAAGTCATTGATACCAAAGGAAAACTTGTAAACGGAGAAGTTTATTTAAGTTATGAAACAGTACGGAACTATCTCAATGCACGTTTTTATTGGGATCCCAATGAAAATATCCTCCGTTACACAACTGCCAATGATCTGATTTCCGTAAACGCGGAAAGTTCTGATTACACCGTGAACAAAGATACACAGTCATTTGGCCAGACAATTGTAAAAGCAGATGCCTCCACCGCTTATATTGCAATCGATTTTATCAAACAGTACTCTGATTTTCAGTACAATTACTATACGGATCCAAACCGTGTCGTTCTTACCAATGCATGGGGAGATTATACCATTGCTTCTGCAAAGCAAAAAACAGAGATCCGTTATCAGGGCGGTATCAAAAGTCCGATTCTTACAGAAGCAGATAAAAATACCGAGCTCACTATTTTAGAACCGGGTGATACCTGGACAAAAGTTGCCACAAATGATGGATATATCGGTTATATCAAATCCAATAAACTTGGAACAACTTCTACTACGACAATTTCCAGTGACTATGTTGCAGAAGAATTTTCCCATATTACCAAAGATTACAAGATTAATATGGCATGGCATCAGGTAACCAATCAGTCTGCCAACGACAATCTTGCTTCTATCTTACAGAAAACAAAGGGAATTAACATACTTTCTCCAACCTGGTTTTACTTAAACGACAACAATGGAAACATTGCTTCCCTTGCAAGTTCCACTTATGTTGATTACTGTCACCAGAACGGCATTGAAGTCTGGGCATTGATCAGCAATCTGGAAAATGACAGCGTCAATACCGCAGAAGTGCTTTCCCACACTTCCTCCAGAGATAATCTGACCAACAATATTATCTCTGCCGCTATCCAGTACAATCTGGATGGAATTAATGTCGACTTTGAAGCATTGAATGCGGATGCTGTAGGAAACTCCTACATTCAATTCATCCGTGAGTTGTCATTAAAATGTGCCAACAATGGAATTGTACTTTCCGTTGATAATTATGTTCCAAGTGATTACACTGCATTTTATAATCGTGCCGAGCAGGCTCTTTTTGCTGATTATGTTGTGATCATGGCATATGATGAACATTATGCAGGTTCCCCGGAAGCTGGTTCCGTTGCTTCGATTGGTTTCGTGACAGATGGTGTGGAAAATACTTTAAAAGAAGTTCCTGCAAACCAGGTAATCCTCGGTATGCCATTTTACACAAGAGTCTGGTCCGAGACACCGGTAGAATCCGATTCCACTGCAACCGATGAAACGGACACAACCGTTGATTACGAATTATCTTCCTATGCGACCAATATGACAGAAGTACAGAAACTCATCAGTGCAAATGGTGTGCAGCCTGTATGGCTCGATGATATCGGACAGAATTATGTCGAATATCAAAATGGTGGTGTCAACTACAAGATCTGGATTGAAGATGCAACTTCATTGGAGAAAAAGCTTACCGTCATGGACACCTATGGTCTTGCCGGTGGTTCCTTCTGGAAACTTGGAATGGAAGATTCCTCTATCTGGGATACCATTATCAAATATATCAATTAGTGTTTGAAAACGATCCGGAAACGCAAATTCAGGTACAACCGATCCATAGATTCATATCTCCCACAGTTTGTGAATACAATATAGAAACAAACTGTGGGATTTTTTTATGAAAAGAAAAATAGAATTGCTTATGGGACTTTGTGTGATTCTCTGTGCCTTTGTCCTCGCCCGTAAAGGAGCTGTTTTTGTACAGAGCGAGCAGGCAAAATCTGCGCCTGTCTGCATTGTTGTAGATGCCGGTCATGGTGGTGATGATCCGGGAAAAATCGGCATCAATGACGCGTTGGAAAGAGACATCAATCTTCAGATTGCATTAAAGCTGCAAAAAATATTAGAACAAAATAACATCAAAGTTGTGATGACACGAAACACAGATGCCGGACTGTATTCCGAGGGCGCAACCAATAAAAAAGCAGAGGATATGCAGAAACGCTGTAAAATTATCGAGGATTCCAATGCCCTTTTTACGGTAAGCATCCATCAGAACAGTTACACTTCACCTGAAATTCAGGGAGCACAGGTCTTTTATTATGGACAGTCAGAAAATGGAAAAAAACTTGCCGAGATTTTGCAGACAGCTCTGATCGAACAGGTCGATCCCGATAACCACCGTGCTGCCAAGGCAAACGAAAGCTATTATCTCCTGAAAAAAACACCCACACCTACGGTCATCGTAGAATGTGGGTTTTTAAGCAATCCAATAGAGGCGGAACTGCTTTTGCAGGATGACTATCAGGATCAATTAGTCAACGCTATTTACACAGGCATTGAAACTTATCTTGGAGAAGAACTCCCGCAAAGCAAATCATCATAATTATTCAAATTCACGGATCGTTCTTAAAAATGCCTCTGCAATATGGTATAGGCGGGCAGTCTGCACTTTGTATACAGAGTCCTCTTTTTCTCCCTCTGTGGACTGTCCCTCTTTATCCACAGTTTCTTTCGCAGAAGCTGCCGGATCGCCCGCAAAAGTTACATTTCCGCTCTTGCCAGATGCGACACCGGAAAAATGATTTAAATCGAGATTTTTTTCTACTGCAAATCTGAGGTCTACCTGCTCTCCGCCACTCTCCTGAATAGCAGATGCCAGAAATCCCATCTGATCTGCCAGAAGATCTCTTGTCTCCTGCTTATCGGTCACAACCAGACCGCTGATTCCTTCCTCTTTAGCCTGAAATGTTGCTGCGATCTTGCCGGACATTTCGCTTTCTAACATAATGTCCACAATACCTTTTGTCTCCACTCCACGGACAATCTTCAGGGAAACATTCGTCACTTTATCGCCCACCAGAACCGGAATGGAATACTGCTCTTTTTTCGCCAGAGTCTGGTTAATGGAAAGTTTTGCCTGCATAAGACGCATCTCACGCACATCAATGCTGGTCACTTCATCGCTGGAGATCATCGTCTTCATCACGTTCTCCGCAACTTTTCCCAATGTCTCCTGAACCTCTGCCAATGCTTCTGGCTCCGAAACTGCCTCTCCAAAATCCTCGATAATACTTTCCTTGATTGCTTCGATATCTTCTGCTGTGATTTTTTTCTCACGATCCGGATTCGTACTCTCTTCCCCGAAGATCTGTCGGAACAGTTGATTACGGTTCGCCATCATCGACTGGATAGCATTGACATTCATTGCGCTGTTTGGCAGATCAAACTGCTCTAACATCCGGTAAATCTCATCCGGAGCAGCCGCTGCTTCCTGCACCATCCGCATCTGTTCCTGAAGATATTCCCGCTCGGCTGCTGCGTCTGTGTCGACAGTTTCCGCAAGTGCATGCGCAAATTCCTCCGGAGTCATATTCTGCCAGTCCGAATGCTGATCAAATACCTGCTGCAATCTGCCCGGTGTCAGAAGATCGGCTGCGTCCTTCATACAGTTTGTCTGGTAAGCGGTCTCGATCTGATCCGTAATGGAGTTTGTGTTTACCGTCTGCTCTTTGCTCTCTCCGTAATCATTGTCCACAGAAATATCCATGCGATTTGTCTTGTGGGATGACCGCACAGCAGTGAGCAGATTTTTCATGGTCATCTCTGCCCCCTGATTCACCAATGCACCGATCGCCGCACCGTCTGTCTGCTCCACCTGATGGATGAGACGGTAAATTCCGATATAGGAGTTTCGTTCTTCCTCTGTGATCTGATTATTTTTTTCCAATTTATATAAATACTCACTGAACTTCTGATTATCATCTTTTCCAACTTCTGATCTCACCTGCTCCGCAACACGGTTCAGATCCGAAATCTTCATTTCCAGTGGATTAATGCCCTGCTTGATCAGCTGTGTGACAACAGCAGGTGTCATATTTTTAAACATCCGCTGTACTTCTTCATCCGCAGCTTTCATCTGTATAATGGAATCCTCCGTAATTTCAATTCCATTGTACCCAAGAATACGCACTGCACGACGATTTTCTTCCGTTGTTTCCACGCCAAGATCGTTTAAAATATCATCCACATTGCGGAATGCCTTCTGAATGGAATCTCCCATGTCGGTGCGTGGCGCTGTCATTAACGTCTCATACTGCACACCTGCTTTTTCCAGTGCAGATTTCATCTGCTTTCCCTGCTCATATGCTCCATCGATCGTGGAAACATCTGCTTCCGGGATTCCAAGCACATACGCCGGAACCTGCCCCAGCTGCGCTACTTTTTCAGTTGTCTCTGCAAAAAGTGCTACATTTTCCGGGGTTGCATCCGCACCCTGTGCTTCCAATAAATTTGTATAGTATTGGTTTTCCATATTTTTCAACTCATCAACGAGTTTCACCAGAGGCTCTGTATCGATGGAAATACCTTTTTTCAAAAGTGCATAATTTGCTTCCGCTGACATTGCAAGACGTACTTCTTCCAACTGTCTCTTTGCCGTGAGAAGTTCTAAGCCTTTATCCGTATAAGCTTTCTGGTTTTGGGAGCCGCTTTCAGCATCTTTTCCACGGTTTTCTGCTGCTTTGGCAAGATTATCCACAGTCAGCTCCATGCCATTGTTCACAACATAAGCAACATCTTCATCTGTAGCATTTTCAATCACATCTGCGGCATTCTGTGCCTGATCCCTGAGGCTGTAGCCCTCTGCCACCATTGCATCCTTTGGCATATTTCCCTGTGTAATTGCATCCGCAATCTGTCCCATTGCCTGTGATGGATCAGTTGGGAGCTCCAAAGTTTTCAGATCCTCATAGTAGGTCAGATTCTCTTCCGTGAGGGGAACATCGTTTTGGATCAGCCACTGGCAGTCTGCCATAGTATTCTCATTTACCGGCAATCCCATGGAAGACAGCATGTTCTGGATCTGTCCTGACAACTGTTCCATATCTTCTACGGTCTGCCCTGTATAACCTGCACTGCCTGAAAACTGTGCCATATACAAATTCTCAATCGTTGGCTGCAACCGATTATCCAGCATGTATTTGATCGCACCATCTGTCATAGGCTGCAACATCTGCAACTGTTCAAACGCCTCAATGCTCGTTGCAATATTCTCATCTGTCGCCGGAAGATCAGCCTCCTTAAATGCCTGCTCCAACTGGTTTGCAAGTGCCACACTTCCTGTCATCGCCTCTAATTCCGCTGCGTCAAGGTCATCTCCAAACACTTCTTTTCCTGCTTTTGCAAGCTGCATTTTGATTTTGTCTGTCACCGTGATGATAGTATGCGAATCTGTGGAATCCAGGGAAAAACCTTCCTCCTGCATTTTCGCATAATCTTCTTCTGATGTTGTATTTGATAAAACTGCCATCTGATTTTTACGGTCAAATGCATCCATCCCAGAGCTCTCCTCAATTTTTTCCGCTATGGACTTTTTCTCTTCTCTGGCAGGATTCAGGTAGGTAGTATCCTTCATCTGAATGGAAGTCTGTCTGTCGCTCACACTCTTTATCGTCTTTGCCTTTTCCGCCACAATCCCGGAGGCAGTCTTTACATCTTTGCCTGCCGCCTGCTGCAGCGCCTCCAGAATCTGATTCTGCTGTTCTACTCTCATCTATTTGATATCTCCTGTTTCGGATTTCATTTTACTGCTATGTATATCGGCTCATTTCCTTTTTTCTTAATACAACCGGAGTTTAACTTATGCACTGCCGCTTGTGGGTGGTGTTACGGATTTTTTGCAGGTTGTTTTGTATTGCATGCCTAAAGTATTTATAAACATAAAAAATAGAACTGTTTGTTTTCAGGAGCGCTTCCGCTTGTTGTCGCTGGCAG
>OGFW01000033.1_pt1 | contig 119050 bp, 84 predicted proteins | sample 1570991 | NCBI WGS metagenome assembly OGFW01 (sample SAMEA2582074, study PRJEB24529) | metagenome | biome: Human gut stool | place: China | collected 2011
TGCAAATATAATCATTTTGTAAGCGTTCCTTGATACGCAAAACATTGAGAATCAGCGCAATAAAATCCGTTGATGCACAAAGTTGCCTTTCCGCATTGTTACCTGCTTTGCATAGGTAACTGTGGCTCACGATTTAGTAACTGAACTACTTCAATATTCCTCACTCGCTTGCTTTATGCCGATTTGGCAACTTTGTGCAAATCTGCTCATTCCCAACTGTTTACGTTCCAACCTCTCTTATTCTCCTTTGGCTGCTTTAGAGCTTTATGTTAATAATCCTAACTCATAGTTTTCTCCCCTGAAACTCACCGTTTCTCGGATCAGAAGTCATCATTTTCTTCTTGGGAATACATCGCCTACCGGATGGAAATCCTTGCTTTTCTTTACAAATTCATGCTAAAAAAATAACACGGACAAATTGAATTTGTCCGGACAAATTGTCCGAAGGCTCATAATCTACTGATTATTGGGTAGTTACAATCCTCCAGACAAACAAACCGGACAAATTCAATTTGTCCATGTTATTTTTTTCTGGCGAAATCAGCCATTTTTGTTTATTGCCAATAAATAAATCTGCGGTTTTTTATTTACTGGCAATAAACAAATCGAATATAAGTTCTATCATCAAAGCTCTTATTGCCCTCTACGATGCCCTTGGTGGCGATAAAGGAACGGATGTTCTGAGGGTCGTTGGCAATCTGCTCTGCCAATGCCGCCTCGCTCGCTGCCAAGGTTGGCTTCAGGAACGGATAGCCATCGCTCGCCAATACTATCTCGGAGGAAGAAGATGGAATTGTATCTGATGCAGAAGCGGAGCCTGAGCAGGAAACAGGATCTTGAACAGAACTGGAATCTGATGATGAAACAGAACCCTGAACAGAACTGGAATCTGAAACCGAAACAACCTTCACTCCCTCCCGATAAATCGGAAATCCATCAATAACCGTATAGGTCTGGTTCTGCCCGGAAAGCATCGCCTTGATAAGCAAAGGCTCTATCTGCTTTCTAGCCTCAGCAGGCGAAAGGCCCTGCGCTATCAGTTCTACTCGTTTCCGGGCAATCTTCTCCTCATAAGGCTTGCCGTTCTCAAAGAGCTTTCCGGCGATAATTGCCTGGCAATCGCCCACCATCCATACTTCATTCCTTGTCCGGCTATAAAGGATAGCCGAAGCTGTTAGGCGCTCTTCGGGATGCTCCTTCAACCGCTCTTCCACCCCTAGCTTTTCATACACCTTATTATATATATAGGCTGTCACACCCTGGCAGAAATCATCTACCGAGGCATCCGTCTTCAGTTCCTCCCGGATATATTCCGAGATAAGCATCATGGCGTATCTTCCGTTCTTCACATCAGGATTGAGATGCTTCGGCGTCTTGCTCGTACTGCCATCAATCACTGCGATGAAATCATCGGTAACTACCATTCCATCCTCACAAGCCTCAGAGCTCTTCTTTCCTATGATACTGCTTTCTATAATCTTCATAAAATCTACTTATCTATCCGGTTATATATCTGAAAAAAGGCTACCCATCCAGGTAACCTTTTTACTCGTTTATTTATCTCTTAAGCCTTCACCTTCTTTAATCTGATAACCAGCTGTATGAAACTTGGAATCATGATGCAGAGAGAGAAGCCTACGGCATAATACATGGTTTTCTCATCGCCATGGAAGAGGTCGATGAGTTTGCCGTCGCTCTGCGGCATGATGTTAGACAGGACATACGCCATCGTATTATTCACCCAGTGGAGCAGGATGCCCGGAACAAGACTCTTGGTGCGATAATACATCCAACCCAGGAGTAAGCCCAGCAGGAGGGCATTGATAAACTGCGCTACGTTGGCGTGAGCCAGACCGAAGATGGCAGCCGAAATCATGATGGCTACCCAATGGTTCTTCTTGCTCATAAGACCCAGCAGGGTGCGGAGAACGGCTCCACGGAACACAACCTCCTCAGCAAAAGGCGCCAGAACGCCGATAGCCACATAGCCCCAAGGCTCCTTCATGAGCGATGCGAATATCTGCTCGGTATTCTCGTCCATCTCGATGCCTATCTGCTCATATATGAACTCCAGAGGAATGATGGTTCCCAGGGTGAACAATGCCACCCAGAGAAGCGTTGTCCAAGGCTTGGAAAGCAGATAATCGCGGGTCAGCGGTGTCCACTTCGTCTTCAGGAAGATGACGAGGGTGATAACGTTGCTGAACGCTGAGGTAAGCGCCGTCAGGATAGGATTGCTGCCCGAACTGATAGCCAGGAGCGTTGCCTGGTAACCTTCGCCCTTAATGCCCGCCCAGATTCCTACGCCAGCATACATCACGATAATCTGTACTACTATAAATATAATCAGGTAGAGGACGATATCCGTCAAACCTCTCTTTAAATTAATCTTTGCCATTGCTTTTACTGTTTATAATTAATCGTTTATAGTTAATAGCATTCTCGCTATCATTCCGCTTCCTTTTCAAAGAGATCCAGCACGGTCTGCTCATCCTCTTTCAGTTGCGCCGCCAACTCCTCGGGACTGTCAAACTTCTGTTCGCCCCTTATTCGCTTCACGAAGCTTACGAGCAAGAGCTGGTCATAAATATCCCCGTCGAAATTGAAGATATGCGTCTCTAGCGTTATCTGCTTGCCATTGAAGGTAGGGCGATTGCCCACATTCATCATTCCCCGCTTCCATTCCACCGTATTCTCCAGTCTTACCCTTACGGCATAGACGCCAGGGGCAGGAATCATCTGTCCGAAGTGCGAGATGTCGAGATTGGCTGTAGGGAAGCCGAGCTTTCTGCCTTCGTGGAATCCATTCACCACCTTTCCGATGAGGGTGTAAGGGAAACCGAGGCACCGGGCAGCCATCTCCACTTCTCCCTCTTTCAGGAAAGAGCGGATTACAGAAGAAGAGATGTTGATGCCATCTATCTGAAAGGCTTCGTTCCTGATTACCTCGATGCCCATCTCCTTGCCATAGCGCACGTAATCTTCGAAAGTCTCCTCGCGGTTGTGACCGAAGCGATGGTCGTAGCCGATGAAGAGTTTCCTTACGTTGAGATGGTCGTGGAGCACCTGCTGCATAAACTCTCTTGCCGACATGGCAGCCATCGCCTTGTCGAAATGCAACACCACAGCATTATCCACTTCCGTCTTCGAAAGCAGCAGCAGCTTGGAATCGAGCGTACTCAGCATCTCTGGCTGATAATCCACCTGCAATACCTTGCGGGGATGCGCATCAAAGGTGATGACGGTAGATTGCAAGCCATCCTTTCGTGCCGTCTCTACGAGATGATGAATCAGGAACTGATGTCCCCGATGCACCCCATCGAAGAAACCGATGGTTGCCACACAAGGCGGCAACTGCACGATATCGTTATAATGTATTGTATTCATAAGGACTGTCTTTAACATTCATATCAGAAGAAGAACTCCGATGGATTATCTTCTCTTTGCTATCATTCTCTTAAAAGTTCTCCACAGCTCGCCCGCCCAAAGTACAACGGAGGTTGAGCCGATGATGAGCAGCCACTCGTGGAGCGACAATGGTGTGGTGCGGAACATTTCGCCACCAAAGGTTACGATTATCCACTGACCCACCAATACCAGTACAAGCACCAGAATCATTCCCTTATCCTTCAGGAAATGGCGGAAGGCGGTGTGATGACTCATCAGCGCCTTGGCATTGAAGAGGTTCCAGAACTGAATCATCACGAAGGTGGTGAAGAACATGGTCAGTTCATGCACATCTACTCCACCCTTGCCTCTGCGCTCACAGTAAACCAACAGGGCAAACATAACGAGGAAGAAGACGATGCCGCAGAACAGAATGCCGAAACCGATGCTCTTGTTGATGATGAAATCGGATGCCTTGCGTGGTTTATCCTTCATCACCTCGTGAGATGGAGGCAATGAGGCAAGTGCCAAGGCTGCGAAGGTATCCATGATAAGGTTCACCCAAAGAATCTGAGTAACCGTCAACGGCATTTCAGTTCCGATAACTGAACCGCCAAGCACCAGCAGGAGGGCTGCCACGTTTACTACCAACTGGAAGAAGAGGAAACGCTGCAGGTTGCGATAGAGCGAGCGTCCCCACATCACGGCGTTGGCGATAGACTTGAAGGAATCATCGAGCAGGGTCATATCCGAAGCCTCCTTAGCCACGGAAGTTCCCGAACCCAGCGACAAGCCCACGTGGGCATAGTGAAGCGCCGGAGCATCGTTGGTACCGTCGCCTGTTACGGCAACCACCTCGCCACGCTTCTGGAGCATCGCCACCAGTCGCTGCTTATCGGTAGGACGGGCACGGCTCATCACACGGATATCCTTCGCCCGTTCGTAAGCCTCTTCGTCAGAAAGAGCCTCCCACTGTTCGCCCGTAATCATCTGCTGGTCGAGCGAGGTCAGAGAGCCATCTGCTCCGATATTCTCAGGTTCATCTTCGAAGACACCTATCTGCTTGCCTATCTCCAAGGCGGTGGCAGCCGTATCACCCGTAACCACCTTCACCTCGATACCCGCATGGCGGCACTCCTGCACGGCAGCAGGAACATCCGGACGGATAGGATCGGCAATGGCTGCAATGGCCTGCAACTGAAGGTCGTTGGCATCGAGAAACGCTACCACTTCGGCAGTAGAGGTTCTGGAAGTTCTCATGATAGAAGCTTCTATCTTCTTATAGGCGAACGCCAGGGTTCTCATTGCCTTATGCTGCCACTCATCGAGTTCTTCGGCTGACTGTCTCAGCATTCTATCTTCGATGATGCATTTCTTCATCACGATTTCAGGCGCACCCTTTACGAAGAGATAGGTCTCGCCATCAACTTCTGCCAAGGTTGCCATCATCTTTCTCTCGGTAGAGAAAGGCAACTGCTTGAGCACATTCACCTGCTTGCGGAGTTCTTCATAATTCTTGCCCTGGGCATCGAGCCAGAGCAGGAGAGCCGACTCGGTAGGGTTTCCGATAGGTTTGCCGTCATTCAACTCAGCTGTAGAGTTGAGGGCGATGGCAGTATCGAGCAGCGCCTCATCGCCCTGCTTGAGTTCCAGGGCGCTCACCTGCATCTTGTTCTGGGTAAGCGTACCGGTTTTATCGGTACAAATCACGGTAACGGCACCCATGGTTTCGCAGGCATGGAGCTTGCGCACCAGATTGTTCGACTTCAGCATTCTTCGCATGTTGAGCGCCAGAGAGAGGGTAATCGCCATCGGCAATCCCTCCGGCACCGCCATCACAATCAGGGTAACAGCCATCATGAAGTATTTCAGCACGATTTCTGCCATATAGAAATAATCCTTGCCGCCCCATGCCGGATTGGTGAGGATATCGTGAATCAGGAAGATGAAGAAGGCTGCCACAGATACTACAGAGCCTACCTTGGAAATCATCTTAGCCAACTTGTCGAGCTGCATGTGAAGCGGTGTCTCCACCGAAGTCTGTTCGGTAGATTTCTTCGCCACCTTACCAATCTCGGTAGCATCGCCCACGGCAGTAACCACGAACTCGCCCCTGCCATTCATCACCATGGTAGAACGGAGGATGACGTTGCGAGGATAGGCACCATCGCCACCGCCTTCCAGAGATTTCTCGGCAACAGGTTCGCCCGTAAGGGTAGATTCATTAATCTGCAGGTCGTTGCAGACGATGAGTTCTCCATCGGCAGGCACCTCGTCGCCCACTTCTACGAGCACTACATCTCCCACCACCACATCGTGGCGCGGAATCTCCATCACCTTACCATTGCGGCGCACCTTTACCGGCTGCTCTTCGCTGAGTGCCGTGAGCAGATTAAACTTCTTAGCCGCATCGCGCTCAAAGTAGAAGCCCACGGTAGTAGCAAGGAAAACTGCCACGAAGATACCGATGGTCTCCATGAAATTCTTTTCGATAAAAGCAAGGATGAGGGATACGAAAGCCGCCACAAGAAGTATCTGGATAATCGGGTCGCGATATTTATCCAAATACAGTTTCCATAATGAAGTACGTTGAGGAGGGGTGAGCACGTTCTTGCCATGCTGTTCCCTACTCTGTTTAACTTGTTCATCGGTAAGACCGATTCTTTTATTTTTGTCTATGTCCATTTCTGAATAGAAATACTTTTCTTTTGTACGATTAATAAGTACATACGCACGTGTGCGCACATAATTTTGGTGCAAAGATACGCTATTTTTCTGATTCAAGGAAAATTTTTAAGATTTTATTTGGTTATTTGCCTAAAATCTAGTATCTTTGCACTCGAATTTAATAAAAATTCAACGGACTTGTAGCTCAGTTGGTTAGAGCAACAGACTCATAATCTGGAGGTCCTAGGTTCAAGCCCTAGCTGGTCCACGCTTCTATTACAGCGACTTACGAGCAATCGTAGGCCGCTGTTTTTCTTTTTGCACAGAACTTATCCGGCAAGAAAAAGAGGGCAACTGGAGCTTTTGCAACCAAGTTGCAGAAACCTTTTCGTAATTTTGCAACCGAAATAGAAAAAGGAACTGAATGATCCTGGTTATATAGAACTAAAAGTATTGCAAAATTATGGAAGAAATGAAACATTCTCACGAACATCATCATGAATGTTCATGCGGCACAGAAGAACATGAGCACCAGGGGTGCGGTTGCCACCACCATCATCATCATGAAGAAGGCGGTTTGAAATCCAAACTCTTTCTGATAGGAGCAACCATCATCCTCCTGATTATCGCTGTTTTCATCGAAAAGGAATACAGTCTGGCTACCTGGCAGTTGCTCCTCGTCTATCTCATTCCTTATTTATTGATAGGACATGAGACGCTGGGCGAAGCTGCAGAAGGTATTGCCAAGGGCGATATGTTTAACGAAAACTTTCTGATGGCTATTGCAACCATCGGAGCACTTTGCATCGGATTCTTCCCAGGATCAGATACAGAATTTCCGGAGGCAGTCTTTGTGATGCTCTTCTTTCAGGTGGGCGAACTCTTCGAAGGATATGCGGAAGGAAAGAGCCGCAACAGTATTTCGCATCTGATGAATATCCGACCGGATGTAGCGAATGTTGAAAGAAACGGAAAAGTAGAGTCAGTTTCGCCAGAAGACGTCAAGATAGGAGAAACTATCGTAATCCGTCCGGGAGAGAAAGTTCCATTGGATGGTATTGTTGTTGAGGGAAGCTCAGCCTTGAATACAATTGCCCTGACAGGTGAGAGTATGCCACGGGATTTGAATGAAGGCGATACTATCATGTCCGGTTGCATCAACCTTTCAGGAGTAGTTCGTGTACGTACCACCAAGAGTTTTGGCGAGAGTACCGTATCCAAGATTATCTCTCTGGTAGAGAGTGCAGACAAGAACAAGTCGAAGAGCGAGGCTTTCATCACCCGTTTCGCCCGAGTCTATACTCCTATCGTTGTTTTCGCAGCCATTGCCCTGGCGGTTATTCCTCCATTCCTGGCAGCAACAGGAATCGTAGGTGAAGGAACCTTTGGCAAGAACTTCCCATTATGGCTCAACCGCGCCTTGATATTCCTGGTAGTTTCCTGTCCTTGCGCCCTGGTCATCAGCGTGCCCCTCACCTTCTTTGGCGGCATCGGCGGAGCATCCCGGAACGGTATTCTCATCAAGGGCAGCAACTATATGGATGCTTTAGCCAAGGTGGGAACCGTTGTGTTCGACAAGACCGGAACTCTAACCCACGGAGAGTTTGCCGTGGCAGCTGTTCATGCTGATGATTCCTGCCCAGACCATTCATCCCACGATGCAGATAATGTACATATTGGCGAATATTCTGACAAGGAGAAAATTCTGCTGCATCTGGCAGCTCATGCCGAGCATTTCACCACTCATCCTATCGGAGCAGCCCTACGTACTGCCTTCCCGCAAGAAGCAACGGATGGCTGCGAGGTGACCGATGTAGAGGAGATTGCAGGACAGGGTATCCGTGCCAAAGTGAACGGCAAGGTGGTTTGCGTGGGCAACAAGAAGATGATGGAAAGCATTGGTGCCCAATGGCACGACTGCAACCAGGTGGGAACTATCATCCACGTCGCCATTGATGGCAAGTATGCGGGACATATTGTGATCAACGACACCCTTAAGGGAGGAAGCGCCCATGCCATCAGAGAGCTGAAAGAACTTGGAGTAGAGAAAACGGTAATGCTGACGGGCGACCGCAGAGAAGTGGGAGAAGATGTTGCCCACAAACTGGGACTGGACGAGTGCCGCGCAGAACTGCTGCCAACTGACAAGGTTTCGCATGTAGAACAACTGCTGAAGACGAAAACAGCAGGCAAGACGCTCGCTTATGTAGGCGATGGCATCAACGATGCTCCTGTATTGAAGCGTGCCGACGTGGGCATTGCCATGGGTGGACTGGGTAGCGATGCAGCCATCGAAGCTGCCGATGTAGTACTGATGGATGATGACCCTAGAAAGATAGCCCTTGCCGTAAAGATAGCCAGAAGAACAATTCATATCGCTCACGAGAACGTGATATTTGCCATCGGAGTGAAGGTTGCCGTACTGATTCTCGCCACCATTGGTCTCGGCACCATGTGGATGGCAGTCTTTGCCGATGTAGGTGTTACGGTACTGGCTGTATTGAACGCCATGAGAAGTTTGGGTAAAAATCGTCTTTTTTATCGTTAAATACCAAAATAAGTTGTATCTTTGCAAACGAATAGCAATATACAATACTGAATGGCTATGTATAAAAAAGACATTTTGACTATGAATAAGATTATCAAACTCATCTTCGTGCTCTGCTGCTTCTGCGGCATTGCACAAGCTCAGCCTCAACGCCCAAAGCTCGTTGTAGGCATCGTTATCGACCAGATGCGATGGGATTATCTCTATCGCTACTACGCCCGCTACGGCGAAGGCGGATTCAAGCGAATGCTTGGAGAAGGATTCAGCGTAGAAAACTGCAAGATTCCTTATATCCCTTCGGTTACAGCCATCGGCCATTCTTCTATCTGGACCGGCTCCGTTCCTTCCATCCACGGAATTGCAGGAAATAACTTCGTGAAAGATGGAAAGGTAGTGAATTGTACTGCCGACGATACCGTCAACCCGGTAGGTTCTGACAGCAAGGCTGGCAAGATGTCGCCTCGCAATCTGTGGGTAACAACCATCGGCGATGAACTCCGTCTGGCTACCAACAACCGCTCTAAGGTGATTGGTGTAGCCTTGAAAGACAGAGCATCCATCCTCCCTGCGGGCCATCACGCCAATGGCGCTTTCTGGTTTGATGATAAGTCGGGCAAGTTCATCACCAGTACTTTCTATATGGATAAGTTGCCTGAGTGGGTGAACAAGTTCAACAAGCAGAAACTCCCAAACAAGTATCTTTCCAAAAAATGGGAGACGCTCTACCCTATCGATTCCTACAAGGAGAGCACCAGCGATGACAACAACTACGAGAATGGAATTGTTGAAGGCGAAAAGGCAGTATTGCCACTCGATCTGCCTACCTTATATAAGAAGCATGGTTACAAGATTCTCCGCAATACCCCATTCGGCTGCAACCTGACCTTCGATATTGCCAAGGCAGCCATCGCAGGCGAGAACCTGGGTAGAAACACAGATACTGACCTGCTGACCATCAGCTGTTCAAGCACCGATTACATCGGTCATCAGGTGGGCGTGAACGCCATCGAAACAGAAGATTGCTATCTCAGATTAGATAAGGCATTGGCAGATTTCTTCGCTTATCTCGACCAGACCGTGGGCAAGGGAAATTATCTCACCTTCCTCACCGCCGACCATGGAGGCGTAAACAACGCTACCTTCCTGCAGGATCAACGAATCCCTGCCGGCATCTGGAACAAGAAGGGACTGGTAGATGAATTGAACAAGAGTCTGAAGACAAAGTTCAACACCGACAAGGACCTAGTAAAGACCATTATGAACTATCAGGTATTCTTCAATACAGACATCATCGAAGGACTCGGTTTGGATTATACAGCCATCAAGCAGGTGGTAGTAGACAGACTGAAGAAAGACAAGGACGTGCACTATGCCTTCGACATGGAGAAGACCTCTATCGAGAGTATCCCTGAAGAGCTGAAGTTCCGCGCCATTAACGGTTATAACCGCGAGCGCAGCGGAGGTGTTCAGATTGTACTGAAACCAGGTCACTACGATTATTACAGCAGCAAGGGAACTACCCACGGAGCATGGAATCCATACGATATCCATATTCCTTGCCTGTTTATGGGTTGGGGCATCCAGCACGGCGAGAGTGCCCAGCCTCACTATATGACAGATATTGCCGCTACCGTTTGTGCGATGCTGCACATTCAGGCACCTAACGGCTGCATCGGCACACCGATATTCTAATAAAAAGCTAAAAGACAGATAATAACAAAGGCTAGGTTCACGATTCTGGAAACCTAGCCTTTATTTTTTATTCAAAAGAAGATGTTCTTCTATTCCGAGAAGAACATCTCTTATTCTTCGTTCATAATCTTCATATATTCCTCGTAAGAAATATATCTGCCACCCATCGATTTGAGATGAGGAGTCTCCAACTGACAATCTATCATCTTTCCACCGTGCTCCTGCAAGTATCTGGCAAGGAAGATGAGGGCAATCTTAGAAGCTGACGGAACCCTGGAGAACATGCTTTCTCCGATAAAAACCTTGCCGATGGTGACACCATAAAGTCCCCCCACCAGTTCATCGGTTTCATTATCCCATACCTCTACGCTCGCCGCAAAGCCCTGCTTATGGAGAGCAGTAAATGCCTGGATGATGTTCTCGCCCAGCCATGCGCCATCTTCCCAATACCGTCCGTTGGTCTTGCTGCATCCCCGTATCACGCCATCGAAATCTTCGTTGATTCCTACGCTGTATCGGTTCTTTCTCATCAGGGTACGCATAGAATGACTGATGTGGATTTCATCAGGGAAGATGACGAAACGTTTCATCGGACAGAACCAGAGAATCTCAGGCTGGTCACGGAAACTATACCAGGGAAAGATGCCATTGCTGTAAGCCAGCAACAGGCGGTCGATACTCAAATCGCCACCAATCGCAAAGCATCCATCCTCATCGCCATAATGCGGATCGGGAAAGTAAATCTCGTCCGCAGTATCATCTATCTGTAATATCATACGCTTATCTTTTATCAAGAATATTCTTGACTAGACTTTCATTCTAATAATTAATCACCAGTTCCTTTCCGTCAAAGTCGACATGAGCCTTGCCACCCTTCTTGAGTTTGCCGAAGAGCAGCGCCTTCATCAGGATCGGTTTCAGGCGGTTACCGATGACACGGTCCATCTCGCGGGCACCATATTCCTTGGTAAAGCCCCATTTCAGCAACTGTTCGCGCGCAGCATCGGTTAACGTTACGGTAACTCCCTTTGCTGCCAGTTTCGCATCGAGTTGACGAAGTTTCTTGGCAAGAATCAGCTCTACCATGTGCTTATCCATATCGTTGAACACCACCATGTCGGAAAGTCGGTTGATAAACTCAGGCTTGAAAGTCTTCTTCACCTGTGCCAGCATCGCTTCGCCACGACTTACGTTTCCATTGAAACCTACGCTAGCCCGTGAAGCATATTGTGCTCCGGCATTTGAGGTCATGATGAGAATCACGTTACGGAAATCAGCCTTCTGGCCCTTGTTATCAGTCAGACGGGCATAGTCCATTACCTGGAGCAGGATGTTGTAGATATCGCTATGCGCCTTCTCTATCTCATCGAGCAGGAGTACACAGTTTGGCGTCTTGCGGATGGCATCGGTCAGAAGTCCTCCATCCTCATAACCCACGTATCCGGCTGGCGAACCGATGAGTTTTGCCACGGTATGCTTCTCGGTATATTCACTCATATCGAAGCGTACCAGTTCGATGCCGAGTTCCTTGGCCAACTGTCGTGCCACCTCGGTTTTTCCTACTCCGGTAGGTCCCACGAAGAGGAGCGAAGCCAATGGTTTGTCATCATCTGTCAATCCCGCCTTTGCCATCATCACAGCCTCAACCACCTTGTCTACAGCCTTGTCCTGACCGTAAATCTTGTCGAGTATGCGCTGGCGAAGCGTAGCCAAAGCATCGTTATTCTCATCTTTCATCGCAGCCGCATCAATCTTGCAGACTTTAATAAGAATCTGCTGGATGATTGACTTGGTAACGTAAGAGCGCTGGCGAGATTCTACCGGATGCACCTCCAGATAAGCACCCGCCTCATCCATCAGGTCGATGGCCTTGTCTGGCAGACAGCGGTTGCTGATATATTTGGCGCTGGCACGGACGGCATATTCCAGGGCGTCCTTGCGATAGGTTACATTGTGGAACTTGTTGTATTTATACTGCAAGCCCTCCAATATTTTGATAGCCTCCTCCTCGGTAGGTTCCTTGATATCTATCTGCTGGAACCGGCGCACGATGCCCTTGCTCTGAGCCATGTAACGGTTATATTCCTCGTAGGTGGTAGAGCCGATGAAACGGATATCACCTGCCTCCAGATATTGCTTCAGCATATTGGATGCATCAGGTCCGCCATCTGAGCCACGACCGGCACCTATCATATTATGAATCTCATCGATGTAGATAATGGTATTGCCCTCCTTCACGGCTCCCTCCATCACCATCTTGATGCGTTTTTCGAAGTCGCCGCGATATTGGGCACCGGCAAGCATCTGTCCCATATCCATGCCGTAGATGCGAGCCCCCTTGAGGCGTTCAGGAACCTGGTTTTCGTTGATGAGTTTGGCGAGACCATAGACCAGAGCTGTCTTGCCGACTCCGGCTTCTCCGATGTGGAGCGGATTGTTCTTATCGGCACGGCAGAGCACCTGGATGGTTCTGTCCAGTTCCTGTTCTCTTCCGATGAGCGGATTGTGCTCTTCTACCTTGTCAGAAATACAGGTAACCAGCTGATGCCAATCCTGTACAACCTGTCTTCTGCCTTCTTCCTCGTCGTCGTCATACTCATTGGCATAATCGTCATCATCAAAGTCAGCTCCCATGCCCAAGCCTGCCTCTCCAGTATCTTCTCCAATAGGATAATAACTGTCAACGCTCGCCAGGAACTCGCCCTGCCGGTCGCCCACATTCTTGCACAGCAGGAAGGCGGCTTCTGAATTCTGCAAGCCAAACATCGCCTGCACAAAATGGGGTACATTCACCAGCTGCCTGTCGGCAGCAGCAGCCAGGGCGCACGCCGTTCCAAACATGGTTTTGAAGAGCGATGACGGCTCAGGCAGATACTTGATGGTTTCAGGCACACGCTCCTGCTTGGCGAGCCATCCCACCAAGTCTTCGTGCATCTTGAGGCTGTCTACGCCTTCTTCCTGCAGCGCCTGACAGAATGCATACTGCCTGAGCAACGCCAGCAGCATGTGCTCGGGCATCACGAACTCGTGATCGAAGAACCGGGCTTGCTTCATGGCATCGTCCATCAGAACACTCATATATCGGGTCAATCCCATATTATCCATTCTATTTTTTCCTTTCTTTTTCTTAGCATATATTGGGGATATTTCCCCGAAATCAACGCCTATTCCGGCATATAAGTGAGTTTAAGCGGAAACTTCTGCGTACGGGCTTTCTCCATCGCTTTCTCCACTTTACTCTTGGCGATGTCATAGCTGTAGGTGCCCACCACGGCTTTTTCTTCGTGATGAACCTTGAGCATGATTGCTTCAGCCTCAGCCTGCGACTTGAAGAAGATGGATTCGAGGATTTCTACCACGAAGTCCATCGGCGTGAAGTCGTCGTTGAACATCATCACCACGTAACGCCCCGGCTCCTTGAGCCTGGTCTTCTGGCGTTCACGAATTGCAGTCTGTTCTTGAGCCATATTTATTTATTGATTACTTTGTATAAGCATTCGTAATTTCCACAACATAGACATCGTGGAATCCGCCCTTGGCACCATACCACTGCAGCAGGTCCTTGTCGAGGAACTTCTCCGCTGTCATATTGTCCTTATAAAGTTTGCGGCATTCCAGAGTGAGCCGTGACTGCTCAAAGGCGATGCTGCCGTTATCGGTTTCCACAGGAGTCAATCCTGTTTCCTTTGCCTTATCCAAATCGCGACCGCTCTTGGAGCCGCAGAAGTTATAAATCTTCCGAGCCTCCTCGCTGTTGCCGAGGAAAGAGAGAGTCATGAATTCATTCTCCTCGATGATGCCGTGGGTGAAACGCTCCGGACGGATAAAGACCACAGCCACCGGCTTGTTCCAAAGCCATCCCAGACAGCCCCAAGAGGCGGTCATCATATTGAAATGATCCTTGTTGCCGGCACATACCAGCATCCACTCCTTACCAATAGTCTCGAAGACGTTGTCATTCAGTTCTTTTACGTTGATCTTTTCCATCTTATCTGTTCCTTTCTTTTTAATTTCTAATTACCATAAAATTGCGACAGCAGTATTCTGATTGCTGAATGCTGCCCATATCAACTGCAAAGATACAAGAATAATCTGAAAAAGCGAATGTTTCTTTAAGAAAATCGCATCACCCTATTGAGGATTATGCCTAATTAATACTTTTTTATGCCACAAGAAGGCTGAATTGAATACGATTTGTGAGGTAGGAAACCGACCTTGATTTACATTAACTTTGCATCAGCAGTTGAAAAAATAATTCACATTTTATTTTGTCAGTTGCCCAAAAGGCAGTACCTTTGCACCCCGAATGCCGAAAGTCGGGAAGGCGGAAGGCTTCGATTTATTATTCATTTATAAACATTTAATTTAATGTACAAAACAATTTTCAACAAGCGCAACAGCTTGAAGTTCAACCGATTCTCTAACAAGAGCTACTCACTCTTCGCAGTTTTGGGAAGAGAGGTACTTGTTGGTGCACTCAGCGTTGCTACCCTGAGCCATGCTAAGGCAGCAGGCGTAAGCACAGAAGGAGCCAAGGTTGATTCTACCCTCTACAAGGGCGGAAAGGCTTACGAGCTGGATGCGGTGAGCGTTACCGGATCTCGTGCGCCGATGACTGTAGAGCAGTCACCTAAGATTGTGTCTGTCATTACCCGCGACGATATTCATCGTGCGGCTGCGCAGACTATCAACGATGTATTGAAATTAGCTACCGGCGTGGATGTCCGTCAGCGTGGTGGCTTTGGTGTTCAGACGGATATCTCCATCAATGGTGGAACCTTCGACCAGATTACCATTCTCTTGAATGGCGTCAACATTTCCAATCCTCAGACTGGTCACAATGCTTCTGATTTTCCTGTAGCTCTTGCTGACATCGACCACATCGAAGTGCTCGAGGGGGCAGCATCGCGCTTATTCGGAACTTCAGCCTTCAATGGTGCCATCAATATCGTGACCAAGAAGGCTAAGAGTGAGGGGGTATCTGCAAGTGTAGAAGGCGGAAGCTTTGGAAGCTTCGGAGCACAGGGACGCATTCAAACAGCTTTTGAAACGGGCAAGTGGACCCAGGCTTATTCCGTAAGCGGAGGTTACAAGCGCTCGGATGGCGGCACGGAGAATAGCGACTTCGAGAAGGGACAGGGCTACGGCAATCTCTCTTTCTCTTACGACCAGCGTTTCGACATCATCGCCCAGTTGGGTATTGCTAGCCAGAGCTATGGTGCCAATACTTTCTACAGCGCCAAATACAACAACCAATATGAGAAGACAGACCACGGTCTGGCTTCGCTCAACCTGAGTCTGCACAACCAGGAGAAGACCTGGGAGATTGCGCCTCAATTCTATTATAACAAATTCAAGGATCACTATCAGCTGATTCGTGGAAAGGCTGGAGCTGCAGCAGGCGAGAACTATCACGACCTAGATGTTTATGGTGGTGGACTGAATGCCAACGTGGCTTGGGCCTTGGGTAAGACCGCAGTGGGTTTCGATATCAGCAAGGAGTGCATCTACTCTACTGCATTGGGCGAGGAACTCGCAGAGAAAGACTATAAGGATATCTCGGGTTCTGACCGTCAATATACCCGAAAGGGCGAGCGCACCAATACCAACATCATGCTGGAGCACAACTTCATCTTCGGCGGTTTCACCTTGTCGGCTGGTGTCTTGGCTAACAAGAATACCGGTCTTGACAACGACTTCCGCTTCTATCCGGGTGTTGATATGAGTTATCGCCCTAACGACAACTGGAAGTTCTACGCATCCTGGAACAAGGCTCTGAGAATGCCTACCTACACCGACTTATATATAAGTAATGTGGTGCAGCAGGGCGACATCAACCTAAACCCGGAGAAGAACTCCACCTTCAAGGTAGGAACCCAGTATCGTCAGACCGGTTTTGCAGCAACCGTTAGTGGATTCTACGCACACGGCACCAACATGATTGACTGGGTTCAGACATCCGTGACCGAGCAAAATGACAGCAAGTATCACGTGATGAACATCGGAAAGCTCAACAACATGGGCTACAACGTAGATGCTACTATCTACATGAGAGAATTGGTACCAAACAGTTTCATCACCCGCATCAAGTTGGGTTATGCTTACATCTATCAGGATCATAAGACCGAGACCAACATTCTGAAATCACTCTATGCATTAGAGTATCTCAAGCACAAGGCAGTATTCGGACTGGATCATCAGATCTGGAGCAAGCTTTCAGCTTCGTGGAGCGTTAGATGGCAGCAGAGAATGAATGGCTATCATCCATACACCAAGGTAGATTGCAAACTGATGTGGGACGAGAAGAAATACAATATCTTCGTGAAAGTCGACAACATTACTTGCCACCGCTACTACGACCTCACAGCCGTTAAGCAGCCAGGTTTGTGGATTATGGCAGGAGCCAGCGTAAATCTCGGCCGATAATATAATCAGATAATAATCATCCCAAAAGATGATAAATATCCGAAACACGATTCGGATATCAAATAAAAAAACGAGCCTTGATGGAGGTTTCTTCCTTCCGTCAAGGCTCGTTTCCTTTTATTCCGGCTATTTCCTTTTATTTCAGTTATTCCGGTTTCTGATATTTTCCGTTCACTTTTATCGGTTCGAGATGGATTCCCACATGGGTATCTGCACCGAAGTACTGCTTCAGTTTTGTTTCTATATGAGTAGCATGCTCATGCGCCTCATAAAGCGAAAGAGAACCCGGCATACGGACGTGCATTTCTATCGCAATCTTGTTTCCGATACGACGGGTACGCAGGTTATGAATCTCTCCTACTCCCTGCTCTTCATTTGCAATCTTCAGTATTTCATCTTCCTCAGTTTCCGGAAGACTGGCATCCGTCAGTTCTTTCACAGATTGCATCACCAGTCCCCAGGCAGCCTTGATGATGAAGGCACTCACGATGATGGCTGCCAGCGGATCGAGCACCGCCCACTTTTCTCCCAGGATAATGGCGCCGCCAATACCGAACATCGTTCCGATACTCGATAAAGCATCGCTGCGATGATGCCAGGCATTCGCCACTACAGCCTCGGAATGATATTTCTTTCCGGCTTTTACCGTAAACTGATAAGCCCACTCCTTCATCACGACACTTACGATGGCAGCAATCAAGGCTACAACGCCCGGCTGCTGCAATGTCTCGCCGCAGATGGCACGATAGGTCTTGGTAACACCAGAATAACAGATCATCACACCCACCACGAAGAGCGAAATGCCGATGATGGCTGTGGCAAGCGTCTCGTATTTGCCATGCCCATAATCATGGTCCTTATCCATCGGCTTATTGCCCAGTTTAACGAATACCAGTACCACCACATCGGTAGCGAAATCGGTGAGCGAGTGGATGGCATCCGCTATCATTGCTGCCGAATGTCCAAGAATACCTGCAGCAAACTTCAGTACGAGCAGCACCACATTGATGATGCTTCCCGCTATCGTCACCTTATATACTTCCTTTACTCTATCCGCATCAGCGGAATGATTCTTTTTCGTTTCTGCGGGCATCTCTTGCTCGTTATATATTCTCTCATTCTTGTCCATACTATAAAATATAACAGAAGTCCTTTGCTTCCTTAATAATGTTTTTGTATAACCAAATTCCTGTCTTTCATGAATTGAGCGGCAAAAGTACATCTTTTTTCTGAAATCGGATAAAAAGAGAGATTAAAAAAGTATAACGAATAGGGAATAATGTGATAGCGAAGAGAGAAAAGCATGGAATTTTGTGATAAAGTTGTATCTTTTTCTTGAAAACAGAGAAAAGAATAAGAAGAAAAACTATGGAATTCGACAAATCACCGAACTTAAAATATCAAGCCGTAACTGTTAATTCTGCGAAAGAAAATTGCGGAAATCCGCAAAAATCTTTCCTGTTATGATTGTAAATATAGAGACTAATATCTACCTTTGCTACGTATAGACGATAGTTTTATGATTCTGTATTTACCATTATAAGTTAACGAACTTAAAATATCAAGCCGTAACCGTTAATTCTGCGAAAGAAAACTGCGGAAATCCGCAAAAATTCTACATAGAATTAATAAAAGTATTATTTTTGCAAAAGAAAAATGCGGAAATCCGCAAAAATCTTTCTTGTTATGATTGTAAATAGAGACAAATATCTACAAGAGTTGGTTAGTTCACGCCATAATGGACTGGTAAAAATCATTACCGGTATGCGCCGTTGCGGAAAATCCTTTCTGCTGTTTCGTCTCTTCAAGCGTTTCCTTGAAGATGATGGAGTCATGCCCGACCACATCATAGAAATGGCATTCGATGACTATGCATTCAAGGAGTTTCGCAATCCTGACAAGTTTTATAAGTATGTAAAAGAGAAGATTGCTGACGACCAACCTTATTACATTCTGCTTGATGAGGTACAGATGCTTGGCGAGTTTGAAGATGTACTAAATGGATTATTGCATATTCCCAATGCTGATGTTTATGTGACGGGAAGCAATGCACGCTTCCTATCCAAGGATATAATAACCGAATTTCGTGGACGAGGATACCAAATACACGTTTCACCACTCAGCTTTGCTGAATTTATGACCGTATATGATGGCGACAAGCAGGATGGTTGGAACGAGTATTTGCTTTATGGTGGTCTTCCGCCTGTTGTTCTACAAAAGACAGAAGAAGAAAAAGTGAGACTTCTGAACAGCCTCTTGACTGAGACTTACATGATAGATGTCATCAACAGAAACAAGATAAAGAATGATGCAGAACTCAACGATTTATTCAAGATTCTCGCATCGGGAATTGGCGGACTTACCAATCCGCAACGACTTGCCAATACTTTCCAATCTGTAAAGAATGTCTCTATAAGCTCTGCAACCATCAAGAAATACATCGAATATCTTGCAGATGCGTTCTTGCTTGAGCCATGCAATCGCTATGACGTAAAAGGTCGTAAGTATATCGGAACGCCATTGAAATATTATTTTTCTGACTTAGGCATTCGCAATGCACTTCTCGGCTTTCGCCAACAAGAGAAAACTCATCTGATGGAGAATGCCATCTATAATGAACTTCGCTACCGTGGATATAGTGTGGACATTGGCAACGTAGAAATCAACGGCGTGGACGAAAAAGGAACCAAAGTGAGACGGATGCTTGAAGTTGACTTTGTTTGCAACCAAGGCTACAAACGCTGCTACATCCAGTCGGCTCTCAGTTTGCCAGACAAGGAGAAGACGAAACAAGAACTTGCCTCTTTGCTACGTATAGACGATAGTTTTATGAAATATGTGATAACAGGCGACCTCATCAAGAAATACCAAAACGATGACGGCATCGTATTTATGGACGTATTTGATTTCTTGTTGGATAAAGATTCTATATGAAAACTTAAATAAAAGGATGTGTCAGAAATCCTGATACACCCTCTTATTTAAATGACACCCTTAGGGCGTACAGCAAAAATTTTCAGCTAAAAATCTTCATTGAGAGGCAAAATAAATCAAAAACATCCCTCTTTGAGGGATTTTTCATACAAAACGGACCTTATCCAAAATTTTTATTGTAATTTTGCATCCGTTTTAGGAATAAATACATTAATTAATAAGGAATGCGCGATTCTTATGTCGCAGCTTCAGATGATATGGTACTAAATTACATTTGGATAGCATTTTTCGTGATTGCGTTCATCTTCGCACTCATCGGATTGGCAATGGGAGATACGACTATCTTCCAGAAAATTGTAGATTCCACCTTCGACTCATCCAAGAATGCCTTCGAGATTTCTCTCGGACTGACGGGCGTGCTCGCCCTCTGGCTTGGCATCATGAAGATTGGAGAGAAGGCGGGAGTTGTGAATGTGTTGGCACGAGCACTCAGCCCGGTCTTCACCCGTCTCTTCCCCGATATTCCAAAGAACCATCCGGTGATGGGAAGCATCTTCATGAATATCGCTTCGAATATGCTGGGGCTCGATAATGCGGCAACACCTACAGGATTGAAGGCGATGCAGCAAATGCAGGAGCTTAATACGAAGAAGGATACGGCAACGAACCCGATGATTATGTTCCTGGTTCTGAACACCTCAGGACTCACCATCATCCCTACCACCATCCTTGCCTTCCGTGCCTCCTATGGAGCAGCCCAGCCTACGGATGTCTTCATCCCTATCCTGATGGCTACGCTCGTGGCTACGCTTGCCGGAATCATCATCACTTCGCTCTGGCAGCGCATCAACATCCTGCAGCCGGTATTGCTCGCTACTCTGTTGGGAATGTGCGCCTTCGTAGGCATCATCATCTGGGGATTCGGACAGATGGACAAGGATACGATGAACACGGTTACCACCTTGGCTTCTAACATGATTCTCCTGGGCATCATCCTCTGCTTCATCCTGGCGGGTTTCTGGAAGAAGGTGAATGTTTATGATGCATTTATCGAGGGAGCGAAGGAAGGTTTTACTACGGCGGTGAAGATTATCCCTTATCTCGTAGCTATCCTTGTGGGCATCGGCGTGTTCCGTGCTTCGGGAGCGATGGATATGGTGATTCAAGGCATTTCGTGGTCGGTAGAACAATGCGGCTTGAATGCCGATTTCGTAGGCGCCCTGCCTACCGCCATCATGAAACCGCTGTCGGGAAGTGGTGCACGAGGCATGATGCTGGAGGCGATGAAGAACTATGGTCCTGATTCGTTTGTGGGCAGATTGAGCTGCATCTTCCAGGGTTCCACCGATACCACCTTCTATATATTGGCAGTATATTTCGGAAGCGTTAGCATCAGGAATACCCGCCACGCCGTGGCTTGCGGCTTGCTTGCCGATTTGGCTGGAGTCATCGCAGCAATCGCTATAGCTTATTTATTCTTCGGATAAGAGTCTCCCACAGATTTACACAGATAATCTTTGAATGACGGCGCAAGCCCAATTTAACATTTAACACTTAACATTCAACATTAAGAAAGATAATGGCAAGTTTAAAATCACTCGCAAAGGATACCGCCATCTATGGTTTGAGCAGTATCATCGGCAGATTCCTCAACTATCTGCTTGTACCACTCTATACGGCTAAGATCAGTGCCGCCAGTGGTGGTTATGGTGTCATCACCAACATGTACGCCTATACGGCGTTACTCCTCGTTATCCTGACCTACGGAATGGAGACCACCTTCTTCCGCTTTGTCAACAAGGAGGGCGAAAATTCAGAAAAGGTTTATCACACGGTATTGAGCATGGTGGGATTCACTTCCCTACTCTTCATCGCCCTGGTATTCCTCTTCATCACACCTTTGAGCGATGCGATGGGCTACGCCGACCATCCGGCTTATGTATGGACCATGTTCGTAACCGTGGCTATTGATGCCTTCCAGTGCATCCCGTTCGCTTACCTCAGATACAAGAAGCGCCCATTGAAGTTTGCTGCCTTCAAGTTGCTCTTCATCGGTCTGAACATTGCGCTCAACCTGGTTTACTACGTCATCATGGATGGTCACGATGTGGGTTATGCTTTCTACATCAACCTGGTTTGTACCGCCTCCATCACCTTCTGTTTCTACAAGGAACTGAAGGAAGGATTCATGGGCGAGAAATGCTCCTGGAGCGAATGTAAGGTGCTCGTCAGGAAGATGATGGGCTACAGCTGGCCTATCCTCGTGCTCGGTATTGCCGGTATTCTGAACCAGACAGCCGACAAGATTCTCTTCCCTTACATCTATGAGAAGGGGGATGCTCATGCACAGCTCGGAATCTACGGAGCAGCCAGCAAGATTGCGATGATCATGGCGATGATAACCCAGGCTTTCCGCTATGCTTACGAGCCATTCGTATTCGGCAAGGCAAAGGATAAGGACAACCGACAGGCTTACGCTTCGGCGATGAAATATTTCGTCATCTTCACCCTCTTGGCTTTCCTGGTGGTGGTAGGTTATCTGGATGTATTGCGCCACATCATCGGTCGCGACTACTGGGATGGTTTGAAGGTAGTGCCTATCGTAATGGCTGCCGAAATCATGATGGGAGTTTACTTCAACCTCAGTTTCTGGTACAAGCTCATCGACAAGACCATCTGGGGTGCTTACTTCTCAGGCATCGGTTGTGCGGTATTGATTGCTATCAACGTTATCTTCGTACCAGTTTATGGTTACATTGCCTGTGCCTGGGCTGGTTTCGCAGGTTATGGAACAGCCATGCTTCTCTCCTACTTTGTGGGGCAGAAGAAGTATCCTATCAACTATCCGGTGAAGGAGATTATGATTTATGTGGTTCTCGCCCTCATCCTCTTCGTAGGAATGACCGAGGCAAACAGATACTTCTCCAGTGGAATTGCCTGCCTCATCAACACGGTGCTCATCCTCATCTTCGCCGCTTATCTCGTGAAGAAGGATTTCCCATTGAAGAGTCTGCCAGTGGTGGGAAAATACTTTAGAAAGTAAGAGATTCCAATCATTGAGATTATATTCCAAGAAGTCCGTGGACAATGTGTAAGTCCACGGACTTCTTTTGTTTATATTATACAGAACCTTCGCATGCGGTTCAAGAATAGACAAAAGGACCCAATGTTCCTGGTCCCGAGCAATACTCAGGATATAATAGCCGCCAGCAAGGCGCCCTGTAAGAGCTAAAGCAAACGGCTGAGTGAACGAAACGAAACGACTGAGTATTTTGAAGGATACGGCTATGCAAGCTGAAGGATACGGCTCCGTTAACCGAAGGATACGGCTCCGTAAGCTGAAGAATACGACTCCGTAAGTGAAAGAAGACGTCTGATCAGGTTCAAAGAGATAGAATATGGAGTTCAAGGAGACTGCTTCTGGAAAGTTGCCACTAGGCTCAGCAGCTCTGCTGAGCCTAGTCAGCAGGTCTGCTCACTGCAGTCAGCAGGTCTGCCGAGCATACTAAGAAAGCAGCTGGTATGCGCACTTGCATATCAGCTGTTTTTGCACTTTTTAGTTCGACTTGTTGTAAAATATCACACTTTTAAGGACGACCTTTTGTGGTTTTACACATTTTTAAGGACGTTTTTTGTGGTTTTTCAAAAGAAATCAGTATCTTTGCAGCAATATTCCCTCACAAAAGTGTTGGTAATAAGGCATTATTCCCTCACAAAAATGTACAGACACAAATATCATTCCCTCACAAAAGTGTAGCAAACATGAAAAGATTCATATACAACCAACTGAAAGACTGGAAATTATCCAGTAACAGGAAGCCACTCATCATGTATGGAGCAAGACAAGTTGGCAAGACCTATATCATCAAAGAGTTTGGCAACAACGAATTTGAGAATATGGTTTACATCAACTGTTACAAAAACAAAAGCATTGCTCAACTTTTTCAAGGTGACGCAAATGCAGAAAGACTTTCCATCGGCCTTGCTGCTTATGCACACCAAGACATCACTCCTGGCAAGACCCTTGTATTTCTCGATGAGATACAAGAGATTCCACCTGTTTTGTCCTCGCTGAAATATTTCTGTGAAGACAAGCCAGAATTGCATATCATCGTAGCAGAATCATTGCTCGGTGTCATGAACATGAAAGGAGAATCCTTCCCTGTCGGTAAAGTTGACATCATGCACCTCTACCCCATGACTTATGAGGAATTTCTACTTGCCAATGGAGAGAAACAACTTTTGGATTTATTGCAAAGCGGAGATAAGGAACTTATCAACAGCCTCGCCCCAAAATTCATAGAATACCTTCGACGATACTACTTTGTTGGAGGTATGCCCGAAGCAGTATTGGAATTTACACAAAATCACAACCCAATGCAAGTAAGGCAAATTCAACAAAACATCTTGAATGCATACGAGGCAGATATCAGCAAACACACCAAAGAACAGACACAAAGAGTAAGAATGGTATGGCAATCAATCCCAGCCCAACTGGCTCGCGAGAACAAGAAGTTCATCTATGGTGCAATAAGAAAAGGAGCTAGAGCTAAAGATTTCGAGATTGCAATACAATGGCTCATTGACGCAGGACTCGTCCATAAGGTAGAAAGAACAAGAGATGCCAAATCTCCATTAAAATTCAATGCAGACATGGATGCTTTCAAATTATATGTGCTTGATGTAGGTTTGTTGGGAGCACTCACAATGGCACAACCTGACCAGATTCTCATTGGCAACAACGTGTTTAGCGAATACAAGGGGGCGTTTACTGAGAATTTCGTGCTTCAACAGCTAAAATCTCTTCCTTACTTACCCATATATTATTACAGTAAGCCAAGCTCTACCCAAGAAATTGATTTCATAGTACAAGCCGGCAGCGAAATCTTACCAATAGAAGTAAAGGCTGAGGAGAATGTAAAGGCAAAATCACTAGCAGCATTTATCACTCACGATTTTGTCTCCTATCATCTCAAAGGTATCCGTTTCTCCATGCGAGGTTTCCAAGACCAAAAATGGATGGAAAATGTACCACTATTCGCAGCTAGAGAATTTGTTAAACACAAGGTAGAGAAGAGTTTCATCATCAAATAAGCCATAGAAGCATGAGGAAGAAACTGAATAAGAAACTTTGCATGGATGACATCTATGAGATTTGTATTCTTACCCATGGTAATAACCGTAAAAAAGCTCATCTTTATCAACTAACATTTGATGAGGACGAGCGAATATCCACAAATGCCCTGTGGGTATTCACTCATTTCGACATGCAGAACAACGAGTGGCTCTATGCCAAGCACGATGACTTAATAGACCGAGTTCTCGTAGAGAAAAATGAGACCAAGCGCCGCCTGATGCTCCAACTCCTTCTCCGTCAGCCATTCGAGGAAGAATCACTCCGTTCTGATTTCATCGATTTCTGCATCGCCAAGATTACCGCCTGTTCCCAGCCCTACGCCATCCGCTGCTACTGCATGAAGCTCGCCTACGAGCAGATGAAGTACTATCCCGAACTCCTCGAAGAGTTAAGAATGGCATTGGATATGCTGGAGCAAGAGGTTCTATCACCAGGAATGTTATCGGCAAAAAGGCAAATTATGAAGAAAATCAAGCGAAGCCTTGGAAAATTCGGGAAATAGTCGTAACTTTGCAAAGTTAAATATCAAGCATTACATCTATGAATAAAGATAATATCAACGAGTTCGCATCCTTCGATGAATATCTTCGACAAGGAGAACCTTCGCAGAAGGAAAGCGCCGAGAACTGGAAGACGGCTATCGGATTGCAGGCTGTAGATGGGCTGCAACCGTCGGCGTATCTCATAGATGTGGCTAAGCGAAACATCGAAGGGGAAATCTCTCTGGACGAAACCAGAAAACTGATTGACTCTTACTATCAGAGCAAGACGGTCCGCACACCTAAGGACGAAGAAGAGGAAGAGGCAGATAAGGTTTCAGCTAACATCGCGAAGATTCTCGCCAGCAAGACCTTTGCCTTCAATACCAACGGATATGTTTCCCTGCATCGAAGAATATTCGAGGGAGTATTCAAGCACGCAGGAGAAATCCGCCAGTATGATATTTCCAAGAAAGAATGGGTGCTCGAAGGAGATTCCGTAAACTACCTGAATTGGGAAGACTTGCGAAGAGCATTGGACTGGGATATTGAGCAGGAGAAGAACTTCTCATATAAAGGTCTGACGGATGATGAGAAGATTGAGCATATTGCCAAATTCATTTCAGGCATCTGGCAAATCCACGCATTCAGAGAGGGAAACACCCGAACCACGGCAATTTTCACCATCCAATATCTCCGTTCGTTAGGATATGAAGTGAACAACGAAATGTTTGCCAAACACTCCTGGTATTTCCGCAATGCCCTGGTTCGTGCCAACTATCGAAACATTCAGAAAGGCATAGATTACTCTCCTATCTACCTGGTTCGTTTCTTCAGGAACTTACTCCTAAAAGATGGTTGGGTTCTCAAGAACAGATATTTGCATATCCAGCCGACTGATGATTGGAAAGAGCAGCCGAACTTAAATTCCCAAACAGGAAGTGGACAGAAAAAAAACTTCATAAATAAAGAAGGAGAAGAAAATGTCCCAAGTTCATCCCAAACTTGTCCCAAGTTCGTCCCAAGTTCGTCCCAAGTAGAAGAACTCATTATACGTATAAATAAAGATTATCTATCCATCGGTGATATAATGAACCTGTTTGGATTAAAGAACAGAACAAGATTTAGAAAGGAATACATTACCCCAGCCCTAGCCGAAGGAGCCTTGGAGATGAAATATCCAAACACCCCAAGACATCCACGCCAGCAATATCGGATGACAGAGCTGGCAAAGACTTGGAAAGAAGGGTATGAGAAAAAGAATAAATAACATCATAATAAAAATAGAAAACAAGTAATGAAGAAAAAAGCAACGGTCCTTATCGCCTCTATCATGGCGTTCTGCGGAATCAACACCGCGCACGCTGACGAGGGAATGTGGACGATTTACAACTTGCCTAACGCTGTGTATGAGATGATGCAGCGCGAAGGCTTCAGTATGACTTACGACCAGCTCTACAACGGCGAGAATGCCTTGAAGAATGCTGTGGTTAACTTCTCTGGCTATTGCTCAGGCGTAGTCGTTTCTCCAGATGGTTTGGTATTTACCAACCACCATTGCGGTTTCGAGGCTATCAGAAGTCACTCTACCGTAGAACACGACTATATGCTCAACGGTTTCTTTGCAAAATCATACGCAGAGGAATTGCCTAACGAGAATATGTTCGTCAGCTTTATGGTTGAACAGAAGGATGTAACCGATAAGGTGATGAGCCTCGGATACGAGAAACTCGACAACAAAAAGCGTGATGAACTCATCGATTCTCTGGAGAATGAGATGACCCAAGAGGCGAAGAAGAACGATTCTACCCTCCATATCACCGTTCAGCCTTTCTACGAGGGCAACAAGTGGTACGCTACTACTTACCGCGATTTCACCGACCTACGTCTGGTTTTCACCGTACCAAAGTCTATGGGTAAGTTTGGTGGCGATACAGACAACTGGATGTGGCCTCGCCAGACCTGCGACTTCTCTGTATTCCGCATCTATGCTGACCCTAAGACCAATGGTCCTGCTGCCTACAGCAAGGATAATGTGCCTTATCACCCTAAGCATTGGGCTCAGGTTTCTCTCCAGGGTTATAAGGATGGCGACTATGCAATGACCATGGGTTACCCAGGCAGCACAGAGCGCTATCTTTCAAGCTACGGAATCCAGACCATGCGCGATGCTGAGAATGCGCCTCGTGCCCAGGTTCGTGGCGTAAAGCAGGAAGTAATGCAGAAGCACATGCGTGCCGACGAGGCTGTCCGCATCAAGTACGACAGCAAATACGCCAGCTCTTCCAACTACTGGAAGAATGCCATCGGTATGAACAAGTGTATCGACTCTATCGGCATCGTTAATCTGAAGCGTGAGTACGAAACCCGTCTCCGTGCTTGGCAGGATACAGCCAAGGCAGCCAACGATCTTGCCCACAAGGTAGATTTCGACAAGCTCGCCAAGCTCTACAAAGAGAGCGCAGACGTGAAATACGCCTGGACCAACTTCGCTGAATCTTTCACAAGAAGAAGCAACATCGAGTTCTCTACCCGTGCCATCAAGCTCCAGACCAATATGGAGGTGAAGGGTCCTGAGAAGAACAAGAAGAAGCAGTATCATGAGTTTGAAGATAACTCTGCAGAATGGGATATGGCACTCGATAAGGAGGTGCTCGCTACCCTCTTGAAGAACTACAAGGAGCACGTAGATGCCAAGTGGTTGCCTAAGTTCTACAAGACCATCGACGCTGAGTTTGGCGGCAACTACGCCAAGTATGTAGATTATCTCTGGGAGAAGTCACTCATCATGAAGAAGGGTGCTAAGCTCTACTTCAACAAGAAGGGATATGAGAAGGATCCAGGCGTAAGCTTCGGTATGGATCTGAACGATGTATATGGTGATTTCGCTGCTCAGATGGGCAGCATCAACGATAGCATCGCCGAGCAGGAGAAGTATCTCTGCGCTGCCAAGCTCCGTATGGAGGAGGACATGCCTCACTACAGCGACGCCAACTTCACCATGCGATTGAGCTACGGTCAGGTAGGCGGTTTCGACCTCGGTGGCAAGCCATCTGGTTATTACACCACAGCCGAGAGCATCGTTGAGAAGATGAAGAAGGGCGATAAGGTCATCGATTACTACGCTGAGCCTATCATGCACGAGCTTCTCTCTGAGAAGGATTTCGGCAAGTATCAGGATAAGGCGACTGGCAAGATGCAGCTCTGCTTCCTCACCAACAACGATATTACCGGCGGTAATTCTGGTAGCCCTATGTTCAATGGTAAGGGCGAGTTGATTGGTCTTGCCTTCGATGGCAACTGGGACAGCCTCAGTTCTGACATCAACTTCGACAAGCGCCTGGCTCGCTGCATCGGTGTAGATATTCGCTATGTGCTCTACCTGATGGATAAGTGGGGACACGCAGACCGCCTCTTGAAGGAGATCAATGCAAAGTAATTCCTATCTCTAAATCAATAGAGATGATATAAAGGTTTATCCTGGGATAAAGATTAATCTCAGGATAATATAAAAAGAGCGGAAAATCAGCTGTTAACTGTTAACCTGTTAACTTCTGGCTTTCCGCTCTTGTTTTATCTTATAGGTTCGCAACTAATATTGCGAGATATTATTCAGCTCCTTCAATGAAACCTGACGAGGCTTCTCGGCGAGTTTCTTCTTCAATTCATCCACCGTTATTTCTGCAGATGGATCGAAATCGGCAGAGCGCATATAATCAATTACACTCTGATAGAAAGCCTTGCCTTCCGGATATTTGGCTGCCTTCTCCAAATCACTCATGCAGACGAGGAGTTTTCCGGCTCCCACCTTCCATTCCATCACCAAACCCAACTTATGATTTCGCTCGATATTATCTATCACCTGAACTATCGGGCGATAATCCTTGGCGAAGTTGTCAAGTACCAGCGGATGCGATTCCTTGATAACTGGGAACCATTGCCAGTTGGTGTGCATCTCCGTAGGGAATCCCTTGAATATCGGATGTTCCGGATTCGTAAGAATGCCCAGGGTTCCTGGAGAAACTTTCTTCTTGTTGTTCTCGCAGATGGTCTTGAACATGCGATAATTCCAGTAATCGGTCTGGAAGAGTCCGCCAACAGTATAAGGCAAACTATCAGGCATCCAAAGCACCTTTCCGCCCTTTTCCAAGACTTTCACTACTTCCTGGTTCAAATCTCTGGCAATAATGATACCCTTCTTTTCCAACGCCTTCTTCGGATAAACCCAAAGTTCGTAGGAGTTTCTTGCCTCCGTTCCTTCGATGTTCAGCGAAACATTCAGTTTGGCTGGTTTATCTGCAGATATTTCCTCATCCAAGATGCCTACATCTATCAATCCCTCATCATAAGTAAAGATATTCATCACACCTTCAGCATCGCCTATCTTCCACATCAGTTTCTTGCCGTAAAGCGAAGTGCCGCCATAGTTGGCTACCTTTACCTTAGCCTGAATCTTCTCGCCATCCTCGAAGCAGAACTTCTTCATTTCCAGCAGAGGAACCACAGGCGAGCACCACTGGCGCCATTCCTCGGGCGTAGTGATTCCCTTGCTCTCCATAAACGCATCGAGGATACCTACGAAAGCACTTCCCTGACCGGGATAATCCTGAATATCGAGCAATTGGAAGCCCGCCATATTCCGGGTTCTCAAATCCATCTCTATATCGGCTTTATAGAGTTTCACGCTCCATAAGCCCGAAGCCTTGTGGAAATCATTTGCCTGAGAGAGCATTCCGGCTGCAGCCAGGCGACGGCGGAACACTTCGAGGTTATAAGGATGAAGCACTCCGGTGTATTTCTTTATTCCCCGATAGTCAGGATAGGTCTGAAACTGTCCTGTTTCGTGAGAGATGATTGGGATTCCTGCCTTATCGCAAGCCTCATCAAAATTCATCGTAGAATTAGGATGGAAATGATTGATCATTCCTCCATCGTAGGCATCGGCAAACGAGAAAGAACCACGGGTATGAGTATTGTATTTGCCCCATCCCTCACCTCCGATGCGGCAAGTGGTGAAGTAATCCATTCCTTCTTTTATTCCCTGATAACCGAGATAGTAATTGCTTCCGAAGGTATAGTATTTATCTGGCGCAATCTTGCGGAAATCATCCACAAACTCCTTCATCTTGTCGATGTCGCCCCAGAGTTCATTACCCAGCGCCATCATTCTGAAAGATGGATGATGACCATACTCCCGCAGAATATTCACTCCCTCCTGATGCAGAAACGCCATCAGCCTTTCATCCTTCTTGTCGAAAGAACCCCAGAAAGGAAGTTCCGGCTGGAGATAGATTCCCAGGCTGTCCGCTGCCACGAAAGCCGCCTCCGGTGGGCACCAGGAATGAAAGCGCACATGGTTGATTCCATACTCCTTGCAGGTTCCGAGATACTTCATCCAGCCTTCCACGCTCATCTCTACATGTCCCGTCAGCGGCCATACAGCCGCATCGTGCTTACCACGGAGGAATATCCTATGACCATTGGCGTAGAAGTGGGCGCCCTTGATATGAAAATCCTTGGCGAAATCAGGCAATACATTTGAATTTTTCACTCTTCGTTCTTCACTCTTCACTTCCAGGCGTATCTCGCCGATAATTCCATTCCAGTTGGTCTGCGTATCTTCCGTGTAAGCATGGCTGGAACCGTAAACCTGATCAGGCACACCTCTTCCATTATCCACCACGATTTCCAGGAGATGCTTGCCCGGCTTCACCTTCTTTGGCAGAAGATAGCGCTGGGGAGTAGAGATGAAGTTGCAGGAATCCACCAGTTCTCCATCCACATACACCCATGTCGGTCGGGTACGTTCCAGGAAGAGTTCTACCGGCTTCTTCTTCCAGTCCTTCGGGATATTGATGGTTCTGGAATATCTAGCAACTCCTTTATAGGCATAGAGTCTCGTAAGATGCGTAGTCTCCATCGTATCTTTCGGAGCGAATCCCAGACGGTTCGTATCGATGGTACCGGGAAGGATGGCACGCTTCATCTCACCCTGCGAAGCACGCTTACCCTTGGCAAAAGCGCTACCGCTCTTTCCCAACTCCACATTCCATTCACCAGCGAGCGAAATGCCCTGTGCTTGCAAGCCCAGACTTACCAGTCCCAGACAAACGATAAGAATAGTTTTTTTCATTAACTTATTACAGAATATCTTTTAGGGTTAAAATTGCGTATAAAGATACAATAAATTTGATGTTTACGGCTGCAAATATACAAAAATTGCGGTAAAAACACCGCAATTTACCAAAGAAATTGCTGTATTTTTACCGCAAAATATGGATATTGCATCAAAACATCCCTTTGATGCAGGTTTTCACCTTTATTATATATCGTCGTCTAAAATTACTTCTTCTTAGGTCTGCGACGAGCCCAACCTTCTTCCTCGAAGTTTGGCTCCTCACCCTTGAACTTCACGTTGTCGTTGTTCTGGAAGAACTGGCGCCAATCGCCTGTATCCTCCTGAGGGCGAGACTTTCTGCCGCCACGAGATTCACCACGGCTTCCACGTCCTCCCTTTCCACGAGCATCTCGAGAGTCTCTTGCATCATCAGAAGAACCTCTGCGGCTGCGTCCGCCTCTTTCTGAAGAACGACCGCCTCTACCCTCAGAACTGCGTCCGCCGCGGGCTGCTCTGCCATGACCTTCTTCATCAGCATCGTTACATCTCACGGTTCTGCCCTTGTACTCAGTACCGTTCAATGCCTTCATCACACGCTTCGCATCCTCCTCAGGCACCTCGATGTAGGCAAACTTACTCAGCAGGTCGATGTGACCTACCTCCTGGCGACCCTTCACATGCTTGTTCAGATACTGCATGATTTCGCCCGGATAGAAACCATCAGCCTTACCCAGGTTGATGAACAGGCGCTTGAAACCAACCTCAGTCTCATGCTTTCTGCGACCATTGGAAACCTTGCCACGGCCTTCGCCACGGCTGCCACGACCTTCGCCGCCACGGGAACCCTTGCCGGTCTCAGGCTTGATAATTTCAGGAGCATTCTTATAGTAATCAAGGAACTTACCGAAGGTGATGGTTACCATCTTCTTGATGATGTCCTCCTTGTCGATGTACTCAAACTGGCGGTTGATTTCTGCCATGTATGGTTCAATCTGATCCTCATCCACATCGGTCTTCATGATGTCGTCCATAGTCTTGAAAAGCTGCTTCTTGCAGATTTCCTCTGGGGTTGGCAAAACGCCGTCCACGAAGTCCTTGCCAATCTGCTTCTCTATCTGGCGAACCTTGAACTTCTCTCTGGTATGGATGATAGAGATAGATGTTCCCTTCTTTCCGGCACGACCCGTACGACCACTTCGGTGGGTGTAACTTGCCACATCATCAGGCAAACCATAGTTGATAACGTGAGTCAGATCATCTACGTCCAAGCCGCGGGCAGCCACATCGGTAGCCACCAGGAACTGAACGGTATGGTTACGGAACTTCTGCATGGTGAGGTCACGCTGCTGCTGGCTCAAGTCGCCGTGCAGCGCCTCTGCATTATAACCATCCTTAATCAGCTTATCTGCAATATCCTGAGTCTCCAGCTTGGTGCGGCAGAAGATAATTGCAAAGATGCGTGGATAGAAATCCACCACGCGCTTCAGGGCGAGATACTTGTCCTTGGCATTTACCAGATAGTAGATGTGGTTTACATGCTCAGCACCCTCGTTGCGCGAACCCACTACGATTTCCTTGTGGTCGTGCAGATAGTTGAGGGCAATCTTCTCGATGTCCTTGCTCATGGTAGCCGAGAAGAGCAGGGTGTTTCTATCCTCTGGCACGTTCTCGAAGATGGCATTGATGCTCTCTGAGAAGCCCATGTTCAGCATCTCGTCAGCCTCATCAAGCACCACGTTGTTCACGTTCTCCAACTGAGCCACGCCACGATTAATCAAATCGAGCAGACGACCAGGGGTAGCCACGATAATCTGCACACCATGCTTCAGGGTGCGAATCTGGCTTCCGATGTCGGTACCGCCATAAACAGCAGCAATATGCAAACCGTCGATGTACTTGGCAAAACTGTTCAAATCGTCTGCTATCTGGAGGCAGAGCTCACGTGTAGGACTGAGGATGATAGCCTGTGTCTGCTTGCTTTTGGCATCAGTTTTCTGGATAACCGGAATACCGTAAGATGCAGTCTTACCCGTACCGGTCTGCGCCAACGCAATCACGTCGTTCTTATTACCAAGCAAATATGGGATTACTTCTTCCTGAACTGGCATTGGATTCTCAAATCCAAGCTCTTCAATGGCACGGCGAATCTCCTCGCTCACGCCTAATTCTTCAAATGTCTTCAAATCTTTTTAACCTTAATTCATTATAATCAAAATGGAAGGCCGAATTCACCCTCCCAGCCATGAATTAGGGTGCAAAATCCTTCCGAAACGCTTGCGGCAATCATACGCATTTATTAAGATTGCCTAAATTCGGGTGCAAAGATACGAAAAAAATGCGAGTTTCTTGCAGATTTCTGCAATATTTTATTACCTTTGCATGAAAGTTACAACAAACAGATAACCAAGAAAACTTGAAATATATGAAAAAAGTTATTTTCACCCAAGAATGGATTGCTTTGCATCCATACGAAAAAGCAGACGAAACAGATCTGTATTATACAGAACTCGCCAACGAAATATACCACGCTCTTGACGAGGCGTGCTACACCCATAACTTCAAGAATATGGATGAAGCCAAGCAGCTGGCACTCAGCATTGCCGGTTATTTCGAAGATGTGATTTCGGGCACAGGCATTTGGAAGACTTTCACGGAAGAATGCAAGCAGCGCTACGGCACCTACATTCCTTTCTATGAGAAAGAAAGCGAATTCATCAAGAGTCCGCTCAACGAAGATGACCCGGCTTACGACCCAGAGGAAATCAACATCGCTGATGTCAAGTTCCTGCTCTGGCACCATTACCAGCAGAGCAGTTTCGTACAGGAAGCCGTTCCTTTCCTCTTCGGAACTCTGGAACTGGCTGCCAAACTTGCCTATATCATCCTCGACAGAGAGTATGAAACGGCCCCGGAAAACGAGCGTCTTCTGACTTATCTCAGCGAAATGCCTGAGATAGAGGGCAACGCTGAAACGACCGAAGAGGAAATCGAGAAGAACAAGGAGTTGGATGAGATTCACCGTCGCGACACCCTGGCGTGGTTCCATTATGGCTGCTATTTCAACGTAGGCAACCAGAAGCGCCTGCAGTTTACCCTCCAGCAGATGGCAAACTCGCCTCAGGGTCTCACCGAACCGCTCGCTTATTCTGTGCAGATGGAAATGACCATCGCCGGCAGAAACAATCTCCTGGCGCTCACTTCTTACGAATGGCTCTGCAAGATTTGCAGGAACATGCCTACCCACAAACTTTGGGAGGATGAGGAGTTCAGAAAGAAGGCTACTGAGCAATATGAAAAGGTGGATCATGAGAAGGCGATTCACGACTATAATCTGCTCAAGGCGAAGGGATACGAAGACAAGTTCATCTTCCTGGAAGATGTGAAGACGCTGAAGGAATTCCTCAAGGAGATTGAATTCGAGTTGCCAAAGGACATCCGATTCCCTCAGAAATACGAGAAAGGCATCATCTTAAGCGGAAGTCCATACACAGGCATCAACATCAGTTTCGGTCTGGCTCATTGCATCGCATCGCCTGAAAACCCATACTATGTACAGGAGCGTGCAGAGACCGACAGCTTTGGCATTATCAGCGGCAATGGTCTCCCATTCCCTTACGAAATTGTCTGTAAACTGATAGAAAACAACCTGATTCCTGACGCAAACATCTTTACAAGCCAGTATGTAAAGGAAGAAGGATTGAAGATTACGCAGGCAAACCTCCAGTTCCTTGCCGATTACTACCTGATGGGCAGGAAGGATAAAGACCTATCTCCTAAGGAGTTGTGGTAAAGACGCATTCAGCACACTCAAAAAGTTCACTACGCTAACTCCATTTTTTAAGGCGTTAGCGTAGTAGACTTTTACAGATTTATAGAAGAAAGAACGGAAAATCAGCTGTTAACTGTTAACTCTGTTAACCCCAGCTGTTCTTCCGCTCTTTTTATTATAAATGTTGACAGACATTCTTTTGCTGTCTTCAAACAATATTAAAGAGCTATCAGCTTGCAGCAATTATTAAATATACGTAATTTTCCATATAAATATGTAACAAAGTACAATCTCTTCATTATTTTTTAGTAATTTCGCAGTTAGTAATTCTAAAATCACTAATTATGAAATTCGTAGATAGAATCAGGGAACAAGCTGTTTTACAGACAGCTTTGGAGTCTAAAGCTTCAAGCTTCATTGTGATATACGGACGAAGGAGACTTGGAAAATCAACTCTCATCAGAAGAGTGTTGAAAGATGGAGACATTTACTTTGAAGCCAACCTAAGCGAGAAAACTACCCAGCTAAGTCTGTTGGCACGCACCATAGGCACGGAATATCCGGGCTTCGACAGCCCTGTGTATTCTTCCTGGGAAGACATCATCATGGCTTTCAACTACCGTTGCAAGGAAAACGCAACACTTGTCTTGGACGAGTTCCCATATCTAGTTCAGAAAGATCCAGCATTACCTTCTACTCTACAACGAATCCTCGATAGGCGTATTACCGGAGTAAATGAATTGCGCTGCAACATCATCATCTGCGGCTCTTCACAGAGAATGATGCACGGTCTCTTACAAGGTTCAGAACCTCTTTATGGCAGAGCCGACCGTATTTTCATCCTACGTCCTGTCAAGTTGCCTTGGTGGCAAGAAATCATCAACACCTCAGCCAAGGAACTTGTAGAAGAGTACTCTATATGGGGAGGAGTGCCTCAGTACTGGAGTCAACGAGAAAGATTCTGCTCTTTGGACGAAGCCATTCAAGAACTGATATTAGACGAAATGGGAAATCTCTATGACGAGCCTGCCCGTCTGTTTATGGATGAGGTATCAGATATCGCACCCTATTCATCTATCATGCTTGCGGTGGGTAGTGGAAAGCAGAAGTATTCCAGCATTTCTGATGCTCTTGGCAAGACTACGGCAGAGCTTGCCAAACCGATAAAAATTCTGACTGAAATGGCTTTCCTCAGAAAGGAAGTACCATTTGGCGAAAATCCGCAGAAGACAAAGAAGATTCTTTATCGGATAGATGACCCATTCATGGCGTTCTATTACAGATTCATCGAACCGAACAAGTCTATGATTGCCTTGGGACGTGGCAACATTGCAAAGAAATTCATCAATGACGGTTTCAATGGTCATGTTTCCGAGGTTTGGGAAAGACTGTGCCAGATGGCTGTCTGTGGTAGCGACATAGAAGGTCACACATGGGGTGAAGCCTCACGCTGGTGGGGCAAGGTTCCCATCTTTGAAGAAGGAAAGAGAACCCCTGTCGGCAACGAGGAACTAGAATTTGATGTTGTTGCAGAAGACCTCTTTGACAAGAACACAATACTTGTAGGAGAATGTAAATGGACAGCCCCTGATTATGCCGACCGACTCCTGGAAAAGCTGAAGAGAAAGGTGGCTCTCGCCCCATTTGCCCAGGGAAAGAATGTAATATACCTCCTTTTCCTAAGAGAAAAGCCCCTACCTGGTCCTCAGTCTTGCAAGGTGATATTACCAGAAGAAGTGGCAAGTTTGCTGCATCATTGAGCTAACCTAAATTATGTTCCGTAAGGTAATGATTTAAAACTTGGTTGCAGTAAAAACACAAAAGTCTACTACGCTAACCCCTTAAAAAATAGCGTTAGCGTAGTAGACTTTTGATATTTAAGAGGAGAAGGTACAGAAAATCAGCTGTTAACTGTTAACTCTGTTAACCCCTATTTCAAATTCTTATCCAGAAACTCCAGCATTTTCTCCTGCACCTTCAGTCCGCAGGAATGAGGGATTTCCCAAAGCTCCGTATCCAGCAGATTATCTGCTCCCTGACTCTTCCAAACCTTGTGCATTTCGGCGAAAGCATCCTTTACACCGGGCACGGGGAAAAGCTTGTCTTTTGTGCCATTGATGAAAAGCATCGGCTTCGGACAGGCGAGGGAGGCGATGTGCGGATAGTCTAGATACTGGCGAAGAGCGGGGATGCAATTCGCAAAGCCGCCATTCTCCTTTCTTCCGAATCTTCGGGTAAGCTGAGCGTCCGTAGTAATCATCCAACAGATGGAAGCACCCGCCTTGATTCTATCCGATAAAGCCGAGAGCATCCATGAACGATAGGCTCCCATCGAACAGCCTACGCATCCGATACGCTTCGCATCCACCATCGGCAGCGAAGCCAGGAACTCGGTGCTGGAAATATCATCGTAAGTCATGAAGGCAGAGAGGTCTCTACCCAGCATCATCATGTTGCCGGCTATCAGGTCGTATTTGTTTCTATCCACGCCCTCCTTCCGGCCTCGTTCTCCCCACATCGGCGCATCTGCAGAAAAGACCACGTAGCCATGTTTCGCCAGATAATCGCCCACGTACTGATTATCATAAAGCTGCCTTGCCCACGCATCCGCATCATCCAAGATCTCCTGACAGAGCGCCTGCTTCGTAGGGGAATCTTTTTCTTCCGGAGTAAAGAAAGGACGAATCATCTTCTCCTTTCCGATAAAGAGATGGGCACCATGATCATGAAGCGCATTGACTGTTGGGAATGGGCCCTTGCCATCCGGAATCAAGAGATAAGCCGTAATACGGGAATAGGCGTTAATATTAAAGGCGATTTTCTGCGCCTTATATCCGTCTCTCTGTTCCTCACCGAGCACTTCCATATCCCAAGCCGCAGCCGCTTTCGGAGGCGTCATCATGCATTCGAGAACCTTCGCCCTTGCCGTCTTCTTCCACTTCTTGAAGTTTCTGATAGGACTGTTTCCCCAAGCCATCGGATAGGTCAGTTCCTTCTTCAGCGTTTCTACATAGGTAGGAATCTCTCCCTGCCATTCATACTTCTCCCGCTTCTGAAGCTTCGGCTTCGAAGAGGTTTTTGCAAGCGACACAGAGGTCTGAGCAAGCGACACAGACGCCTGCAACAATGCAATGATACTATATGTGATAATCCTTTTCATTCTCTTGTCTTGTTTTGTTAGAAATCTTTCTTTCTGTTTATAAGATTAGTTATTGTTTGCAAAATTAAGAAATTATCCGCAAAAAGAGCCCAATAATCTCGATATTTTTGCGTACCTTTGCCTAAAATATTTATAAATAACGGATAAAACATCATCAAATAGAAAATAAAGACATGAAAATAGCAGTTTTTTGTTCAGCAAATAAGAATATCGACCCCGACTTCTTCACATTGACTGAAGAGATGGGAAAGTGGATGGCAGAGAACGGCCACGACCTGGTTTTCGGTGGCTGCAACTCCGGTCTGATGGATTGCATCGGCAAGGCAGTGAAGGCGAATGGCGGCAGAACCATCGGTGTGGTTCCTACGCTTGTAGAGCGAGGAGGCAGAACCTTCCCTGACCTCGACATCGAGATTCCGTGTGATAATCTCAGCGACCGCAAGGACCTGATGCTTGCCCAGAGCGACATCTTCGTAGCCCTTCCTGGCGGCGTCGGCACCCTGGATGAAATCTTCACCATCGCCGCCGCCCACACCATCGGCTACCATCACAAGATGGTGATTCTCTACAACATGAAAGGCTTCTGGAACTCCACCATCGCCCTTTTGGACGATATGGCAGAGAAAAGCATGATTCGCGGCGATTGGCGAGATGTGATAGAAGTAGCGGATAACCTGGAAGAGCTGGCAAAAATGTGCATTTAAGGAGAAAGAGCGGAAAAATAACTGTTAACTGTTAACTCTGTTAACCTCCAGTTGTTCTTCCGCCCTTGATATTTTCTTCAAGACCATCTATCCCTTATTTTCTTTCCCCAAGAGGAAATCGGAGAGGCTCATCATCAGAATGCCTTCTTCATTATAACCCGAACGATATCTATCCCCTACGATAATCAGTTTGCGAAAGCCATCGTTTACATTCAAAAGAGAAGCCTGCTCCTGATTTACCTTCTCCTTATCAGGCAAGGCGTAAGCTGACTGGATATAAAGGCGTTCATCATGACGGTTCACCACGAAATCAATCTCAAGATTCCTACGCTGCAGCTTGCCATTCTCATCCCGCCTGAAGCTCTCCACTACACCGACATCCACACCATAGCCTTGTTTGCGAAGCTCGTTATAGATAACATTCTCCATAATATGAGTGTATTCTATCTGTCGGAAGTCAAGAACTGCATTTCGGATACCGATGTCCTCGAAGTAATACTTGGTTCCAGCCCCAATGTACTTGCGACCTTTCACATCATAGCGCAAAGCCTCACTGATGATGAAGGAATCCTGCAGGTTCTCCAGATACCTGCCAATAGTTTTAGTACCGATTTCCACTCCTCCAACAGATTTGAACGTATTAGAAATTCGCTGCACATTCGTACAGGAACCAATCGTAGAAGCCAGAAGGCGCACCAACTCGCGCATCCCATCAGAATTCTTCAGGCGATTACGCTCCAAAACATCCTTCAGATAAACCGTCTCGTAAATCTCACGAAGATAATTCTGTTTCGCTTCAGGAGTTTCCATCTGCGCCACAGCAGGCAATCCACCATAAAGATAATAGGTTTCCAGGGCTTGACGCTCCTCTCCTCCTACCACCTCGTAGTATTCGGCAAAACTCAGTGGATGGATTCGGATTTCCCAACCTCTACCACGAAATTCAGTTATCACATCCTTCGATAAAAATCGGGCATTGGAACCAGTAACATACACTTCGGCATTTTCCACATGGAGATAAGAGTTGAGCACATCCTCAAACTCCTTCACCATCTGAACCTCATCCAAGAGAATATAATACCTATCCTTATCTTTCATCAAAGCATCGATATGCTCCAGCAAAGCATCAGGGTCACGAAGCTTCTTGTTTCTACGGTCTTCAAGATTTATTTGTATGATATGATCTTCCGCAACACCTCTTTCAAGCAAATGCTTACAAAAGATGTTGAAGAGAAGGAAGGATTTACCACAACGGCGAATGCCGGTAATAATCTTTATCATCCCATTGCCTTCTGCCGAGATGAGCTTTTTCAAGTATGCTTTACGTTCAAAATACATAGTTTATGACGTTTTTTTGTGTCAAGACACTGTTTTCTGTCGCAAATATACGTTTTTTACTTGATAACGCCAAACTTTTTCATCGATTTAACTCTTTAGTAACATAAAAAAGGGGCACGATTGCTCGTACCCCTAGCTGAAATCTTTAAGAAGACAAGTACAGCCATCGTTGTCTAATCGATGAGATGCAGAAAAACACATCAATATCTAAAACATTTTTATTTGCCGTAGCAAATAACAAAGAATGTTTTTAATGCTTAATTAATATGTGTACTCTGACACATACCATTAAAACTAATGCTAGAAGAATTTGTCCTATCATCATTTTAATTTTTAATTTATTAAAAATATTCATCTGCGTATCTTAGATTCATCTATAGTCCGACATATTTTATCAGACTAATCTCGTAAAACATATTAACTTATGGGAGGTGGTCAATGCTTATGTATTACCTCTTCATATTCTCGACATAAACAATTGTAGATTTGCTCCCACAAAACTATATCCGTTAAAGGTATACCCCCTACTGTTACCCATTTTCTTTCCGGTTGTAGGAAATTCCCGTAATAGACAGAAAATCTATAGGACTGCCCTTTATAAGGAAATGTTTCCAATTTCACATCATCTCCACAATGTTTGATAGCACAGATGCCAACAATGTTTGAACGCTCTAAACTCCCAAAAGCTGCCCTGTTCTTTGGATTGAAAAAATATTCCCTCTGAGGAACGCCATAAATATTTTCTTCCTCAGTCAACAGAAATAACAGTTTCAGAACAGCTCTAGCATAGACTTCACAAAACTCATCCAAGGCACTACTTATAGATGAAGGCTTTAGCTCATCAATTGCCACAAACTGCTTAAGTATAAAAATATTATCCATCTCCATGTTTTATCTGATAATTTAGCAGAATCTATTGAACAGCAACTTTCTTCACACTACCATCGCTGTACTTCACGATGTTCAAGCCCTTGGTTGGAGCAGATAATCGCTGACCGTTTACGGAATAGCGAGATACCTCCTTGGCATTGGTAGAAGTAGTTACCTTGTCGACACCTGTTGGGTCGAATTCTACAATATTTTTGAAATCACCCCAAAAATCAGCTAGGAAATAATCTTGGCAACTACCTTGCGGAACATATAAAATACATTTTTTCTTATCTACATCTTTCAATGCAGAATCACCAACTTTCGCAGGAATTAACCAATTAACCGTAATAGAAGTTATGTCTCTACAGTTCAAAAAGACACCCCTTCCTAAAGAAGATACACTAGAAGGAATAACTAGCTGTGTAACTTTTATATCATTAAGAAAATAATTGATGCTACATTTTATACCTAGACTAAAATGTTCTGTCTCTAAATATTTTTCCAACCCATCATTTATATTATAATTTACCTCTTTCAAATTACTGCACCCACTAAAAGGTGAATCACCAAAATCTATAGATGAACAGATTGACAAATTGGTTAAACCACTACAATCTCTAAAAGCATAACTATACAATTTCGTAACACTAGAAGGTATCACCAAACTCGTCAAGGAACGACAACCCTCAAAAGAACAATTACCTATTCTATTAATACTTGAAGGAAGAGATAAATTACCCAAGCTACAGCAACCTTTAAAAGCATAATCATTTATTTCTGTCACGCTTGATGGAATTTCCAAACATGCTAAAGAACTACAGCCAGAAAAAGCATTATCATATATAGCAGTTATTCCGAAAGGTATGACAAAACTTGTCAAACTGCTACATCCATTAAAAGCATAATGCCCTATTTTTGTAATACTAGAAGGAACGGATAAACTTGCCAAGCTGCTGCAACCATCAAATGCATAATCTTCTATAGCAGTCACACTAGCTGGAATCACCAAGCTAACCAAGCTACGACAGTTTTCCAATGCTCTAACACCTATATTGACAATATTTGAAGGAAGAACCAACTTATTTAAGCCATAACAATTCACAAAAGCATTTTCACCAAGTTTGTCATTCTCCGTATAAAAAGGATAAGCACTATACCGTTCTCTAAAATAAGCTTCTCCTCCACTCACAATTTTCACTTCTGATAAATCTAATGCACATAGCTTGCCCGCTGTTTCGTCTCCATCATAATGACCTGCTCCAATCATATCACGAATCAATTTCAAATCCGTGCCATTTATCTCACCAATAATCTTCAAGTTAGTAATCTTGTCTCTCTTTGTGCTTCCAATTCTATCCGGCAAAGTACCAGCCTTCTCTAACTTGACTGTAATCTGCTTGGTAATCAAGCCATCATCAGCAGCCTGAATTGCCAAGCTGCCCAACACCATAAACATTGCTGCCAAAAGCAGCCCTTTAAAAGTAAAATTTCTCATATTAAAATATTTTTTTATTATAATACATCAGTTATTTGAATACTTGTAAGATTGCTAACTATTGGCTCTCCATTTTCTCCCTTACTTAATTGGCAATCACTAGAAAACAAAAAGGTTTGTGTAAGATAGCCATCTCCTTTTTGATATTCTAAACAAGCATGCCCTTTAATACTCCAGTGCTGGTTGTCAGAAGGAAATGGGGTTACCGTTCCTACCTCAATTTTTGCATTTCTGACTTTAACTCCTGCCATCTTTCCCATGAAAGAAATCGAAGAGACATTGTTTCTGACATAAGTAGCTATCGCTGCAACTTTGTCATCATCAACATCAAACGATAATTTTCGTTGTACCATACCTCTAACTTTTTAATGTGAAACAATCAGTTAACAACACAATAAAAAGAAAGCGTGAACTTGCCCGTTGCTCGCTTCACGAACTGAGGCCCTGGCAAGCCCATCATGTCGAAACGAACAACTTCGAAGCCCACGCCGATATGATACACTTATCCCTATACCGAATTGGACACCCTACTTTGCGTAGGGTGCCACATCAGTAGAGAGATGTGGATATACACATCCCGAGAGCATCTACCGTTGCATAGCCTTTGACATGAGTTTGAAACTGCCAGGTTTCAGTTCGTCAAGAACTAAGCGCATAGTAAACGCACTTTAATATTATGTCATGATACCACTACCCTCCCAAGTCCTCGTCTCAACAATCTCTCTTTTTGAGAAAGAAAGCATCAACTCGGCGTGAGCGAATGGGTATCCGAGTGCAAAGGTATATAAAATATTTGAAATGCCACTCTTTTTCTGGGAACTTTTTTAGAGAGAAAAGCAAAAAAGATAGATGTGGGGGCACACAAGAAAGAAAATAGAAGCTCGAAAACTAAGAAAGAGCGGAAAAACAACAGTTAACTGTTAACTCTGTTAACCCAGTTGTTCTTCCGCCCTTAAACTTTATTCTGTGGCTTCAATATTTTTCCAAATTACTCCCTCAATATACAATAGTCATCGAGAAAAACCGAAAATCTTTCATTCAGAATGAATACTTTCACCCGAAACCTTTCATTCAGAATGAATAGATTCTGATTTATTCTGCCAGCAGCTTCTCAGCCATTGCCTTACCCAGAGCCTCGCACTGCGCCTTTACCTCTGGAGTAATCGCCTGCTTCATATCTACCGGCTCGCCCACTGGCTCGTAGTGGAGCTTGGTGTCGTTCCACTCCTGAATCTTTGCTACCGCCTTGCTTGCCCAGCAATGAGAACCGTACCAGCCAAGAAGGTGGTTCTTGACGTCCTTATTGGCAAGTTCGGAGAGGAGAACCTCCATCTCGTGATAAAGACCGGCATTGTAGGTTGGAGCACCTACGATGAGACCCTTGTAGCGGAAAATATCGCGCAGGATGTAGCTGTGGTGAGTCTTCGAGATGTTGTACATTACGATGTTCTTCACGCCAGCCTTGCTTGCCGCACGGGCGATGATTTCAGCCATGCGCTCGGTGTTGCCGTACATGGTGCCGTAGCAGATAACGAGGCCCGGCTCCGTCTCGTACTTCGACATCTTATCATACATGCCGATAACCTTCTCAATATGCTCGTGCCAAACCGGACCATGGGTTGAGCAGATGTAATCCAGCTCCACGCCAGCCAACTTCTTCAAGGCATTCTGAACAGGGATTCCATACTTACCCACAATGTTTGAGTAGTAGCGAACCATCTCCAGCCAGAAAGTCTCGCAGTTGATTTCCGTATCAATGATTCCGCCGTTCAGCGCACCGAAGCAACCGAACGCATCGCCCGAGAAGAGCACCTTGTTCTTTGCATCCAGGGTAACCATAGTCTCTGGCCAGTGAACCATAGGGATGAGAACGAAGCTCAGCTCGTGGTTGCCCAATGAAAGGGTTTCGCCATTCTTCACCTCTACCACATCATCAGTTACGCCGTAGAAGCCTTCCAGCATTCCCAGGGTCTTCTTGTTGCCCACGATCTTGATGTTAGGGTAATATTTCTTGATGAGGGCGATGGAGCCGCTGTGGTCAGGTTCCATGTGGTTGATGATGAGGTAATCGATTTCGCGGTCGCCAATCACCTCGTGAATGTTCTCGAGGAACTGGGTGAAGAAATCTACCTCTACAGTATCTACCAGTGCTACCTTCTCATCGTCAATGATATAAGAGTTGTAGCTCACTCCGTTAGGCAATGGCCAGAGGCCTTCAAAACGATGCTTGTTGCGGTCGTTTACGCCTACGTAATAAATCTTGTTTGTAATTTCTGTCATATCTTTTATATTTTTATAGTTCCTTCTTCTTTGCTTCTCCGAATTCCTTCGAAACATAATTGTAGATGTCCTTGCAGCATTCGGTGGAGAATTCTTGAGCCGAAACAAGGAGGCTATCCCATTGCGCCTCAGACAATCCACGGTCGATGTCCTCGCGGGTGATTCCGTCCTTGATTAATCCGAACACGAAACCTGCATTGAAATTATCGCCGGCTCCGATGGTGCTCACCGGCTTCATCTTCTTCGAAGGATAACTCTTGGCAAAGCCGTTCTCGGCACGAACCTCTACAGGCTCAGCGCCCTGGGTGCAGATAAACTTCTTGCAGTAGAAACTGATTTCGGCATTATAAACCTTATCCGCCTCCGGTTTCTTGTAGAGGATTCCGAAGTCCTCGTGGCTTCCGCGTACGAAATCAGCCATCTCCAGGTTCTCTATCAGATTAGGCGTAATCTTCATGATTTCGTTCTGATGAGAAGCACGGAAGTTGATGTCGTAATAAAGAATGGCGCCGTGCTCCTTCGCATACTCCAGGAAACCGGCAACCTGAGGACGGACCACAGGATTCAGGGCGAAGAACGAACCGAAGAGCACGATGTCGCCAGGATTGATTTCCGGTGTGGCAAACTCCAGCTGGTCGTGAGGATGATCTTTATAGAAGATGTAGTCGGCATTGTTGTTCTCGTCGAGGAAAGCCAGCGAGAGCGGCGACTTCGATTCCGGGAAGATGCTTACATTGTCAGCATTCACCCCATTATCTCTCAAAAACTGAATCACATACTCTCCTATGCGGTCGTTGCCCGCCTCGCTGATAAACGAAGCATTTACGCCCGCACGCCCCAACGAGATGACTGCATTGAATGATGAGCCACCCGGTACTGCCTCTATCGGCTTGCCGCCCTTGAAGATGATGTCAAGCACGGTTTCTCCTATTCCTATTACTTTGCGCATTGTTTTTGTTGTCTATATTTTATTTTTTGGTGGCAAAGATAAGTCTTTTTGGCGATAATGCAAAATAAATGACTATTTTTTTGGATAAATTACATTTTCAGTGTAACTTTGCACCTTGAAATGAAATACAATACTTATACACTCGATAATGGACTCCGCATCATCCACCTGCCTTCAGACAGCAAGGTGGTGTATTGCGGTTACCAGATTAACGCCGGCACCCGAAACGAGGACCCGGGCGAAGAAGGACTTGCCCACTTCTGCGAGCACGTTACTTTCAAGGGCACAGAGCGCCGCAAGGCGTGGCACATTCTCAACTGTCTGGAGAGCGTGGGAGGCGACCTGAATGCCTACACCAACAAGGAAGGCACGGTTTATTACTCCGCCATCCTCAAGGAGCACATCGCAAGAGCCGTAGATCTGCTCACCGACATCGTTTTCCATTCGGTTTATCCGCAAGCGGAAATCGACAAGGAGGTTGAGGTAATCTGCGATGAAATAGAGAGTTACAACGATTCTCCTGCCGAACTGATTTATGATGAATTCGAAAACATCATCTTCAAGGGTTCGCCGCTGGGCCACAATATTCTGGGCACAGCCGAACAGGTTCGCTCGTTCAAGACAGAAGATGCGCTGCGCTTTACAAGAAAACTTTACCAGCCGGATAATGCGATATTCTTCGCTTACGGAGACATTGACTTCAAGAAGCTGGTAAGACTCTTGAAGAAGAGCTTTTTAAGTGAAGAACGAAGAGTGAAGAGTGAAAAATTCAATAGTCCAGAGGCGCAAGCCCAATTCAACATTCAACACTCAACATTCAACACTCAACACTCCTTCAAGGGGCAGACAATCGTGATGCAGAAGAATACGCATCAGGCTCATGTGATGATTGGAACCCGCGCCTACGATGTGAACGACAGCCGCAGAATGCCGCTCTATCTGCTCAACAACATGCTGGGCGGACCGGGAATGAACGCCAAGCTGAACCTAGCCCTGCGCGAGCACAACGGACTGGTTTACACCGTAGAGAGTACGATGGCGGCTTATGGCGATACGGGCATTTGGAGCATTTATTTCGGCTGCGATGAGCACGACGTGAAGCGCTGCCTCCGCCTGGTTCGCAAGGAGCTGGATAAATTCATGCAGAAACCGCTGAGCGAGGCGCAGCTCAAGGCTGCCAAGAAGCAGATTAAGGGACAGGTAGGCGTGGCTTGCGACAACCGCGAGAACTTCGCCCTCGACTTCGGCAAGAGCTTCCTTCACTATGGCTGGGAGAAGAACGTAGACCGACTCTACGAGCAGGTAGATGAGATTACTGCCGAACAGATACAGGCCGTGGCTCAGGAGTTGTTTGATAAAGACAGGCTCACCACGCTGATTTTCAAATAAATAAGAAACAAAGAAGGCAACAACTTGGGTCGTCATGCGACTTCCCTCGTTGTTGCCTTCGTAATTTAATGAATTAAAAACTGCTTTTTTCTTAAAACAACTAACAATTAACCTAAAAACTTAAACCTAAAAACCTAAAATGAAAATCTATAAAACCTAAAACGAATTTTTAACAATCTATATATGAAATCCCCAATCAGAATTTATCACGAAAACTCTAAGGGGACAAGTATGAATTTCAAATGAAAAGGAGTTTTTACTCTCCTCTTTGGTTTCGGAAGCCCCTTTGGCTCCCTACTGTTACTCAGCTGTGCATTGCTGCCAGCCATTTTTTAATCTCGGCTCTTTTGGAGCCCTTCGCATGGCTAATCTCCGATTAAGCCAACTTGTTGTTAATAGCACCAACTTCAGCTACACATGCAACAACTACTGCGAAAATCATTCCTAATACTAACATAATCTTTTCCTTTCTTAAATTTGTTATCTTAAATATACAATCTTGTAGTTTTACCTAACAAAATCTTAACTCTCTTTATTTCTTACCTCCCGGAGGAGGATTTCTATGCTCTCTTAGCTTCGTAGCTTATTTGCCGCAGTTCATTCCGAGGTTCATACCTGCGCAAGCAACTACTGCGAATGCTACTACTGCTACTGTCATTATCCCGAACATTACCATAATCTTTTTCCTTTCTTTTAACCTCTTAATCAGTCTCTTCGAGATTTTCCAGAAGTCCTCCTCCGAATCTCAGAACCAGGTTCCGAACCGGCCTCAAACTTGTCTCGAATCGATTTCATAAGTTATCCTTACTGAATCAATCTTTTATCCTTTTTTCTTTTTCTGGTGCAAAGGTACAACTTTTTGTGTGCGCACACAAATATTTTAGGAGAAATGTTTCAAAAAGCCCTTTTTTCTTGATTAAGGTCAAGGACATTTACATTCCCGTTACAAAATCAGGCACGGATTACACGAATTACACGGATTTAAGTCTCTCATGTCATTTAAAACACATTCATAATCTCATAGAACATCCGTGTAATCCGCATAATCCGTGCCTAATCTATTCTACGCAGCCACTCCTGGCGTTCCGTAGTGCCCGTACTTGGCGATGAAACGGGCGGTCTTGGTGTAGGTGCCGTCCTCGTTCTTCATGATGAAGCCACGCTTCTTCCAGTTGCACAGCAGGATGGCAAGCTTCGTCTTGGTACCATGAACCTGACAGATGTTCTGAATCTCAGTCTTGTCAAAGGTGTCATGAACGTAGAGAAGAAGATTGCTCACACCGGGAGTATGACACACAGAGCGGCTGTCTGCATCTATTGCCTCCTGCATCTGATTGCCGAAGAAACGCATCTTGCACCACAAATCATACTTCACGCTCCATACGATGAAATCCTCCATCGCCTTCTCCCACTTCTCGCCATTCGCCAGATAAAGCACCATCGCGCGGCGGAAACCATTCGCCAGACCACGCTTGGCAAACTCGGCGTAAGGCTTGTTGTAAGCCAACTGAGCCATCTCCATAATCTCATTCTCCAGGCGCTCGATAAGCTGGCGAGCCTTACGGCACTCCTTGAAACCGCTGGCTGCGTTCAGCTGCTGGATGTAAGGAGAAAGCTGCGACTTAAACTGCGCATCATAACTGCCCACCTCCGGACGCGGAGCGAAATCGGGACGGATGATGGTGGCGAGCGACAGGCGGCTCACGGCTCCATCAGCCACCTCACGAACCGAGAAGAACTTCTGCGTAACGGCAATGGTGCTCGAAGCATTCCAGTTGAAACGGGTCTTTACGCGGGCTGTAACGCTCTTGGTTCCTACTCGCTCCTGGCCGTCCTCAGAATTGTCCCAGCAGAGACGAATCAGCTGGCTAGGGTCGTTAAACTTCCTGAGCATGTCTACCTCGTCCATCTTGCAGTAGAGATAAGCATCGCCAGCCTTCTGTACATCGTCGAGACGCTGGATGTAGGCAGCGCGGGTAAGGTCGGGCGAAACGATGCGGATGCAGATGTCTTCCGGGCGCACAGGCTTCTTCTTGTTGTCACCCATGGTGTTCACCTCGTCCTTCCATTCCTGCTCCTTCTGGCGGTTCACCTTATCCATCTGAACCAGGTCTTCGATGATGCAGTCGATGGGGCCGTTGACGAGCGATTTGCCTGACGACATGGCTGCAATGAGCAGATTCATCATCGCCGCCTCGTGCACCTGATTATCCGTATAGCGGAAGGTTACACCCTTGAGATGAGCGGCAAGCGGAGGGAAGACCGCCATTGCCACAGCCGCCTTGAAATCGGCAGGCACCTTGCTGGTGAGCAGCTTGATGAGCTTAGGCAACTTGGCTGGCAACTGAGGAGGAACATCGGCATAGATTCCCGCCTTCTCGGTGGCCTGCTTGGCAAGATGATTCTTGCGGGCAGTCTCTACAGCCTGCTTTACCAAATCCGGAATCGCGGTAGATTGCGCCACCTTGCAGGCATTCTCTACGGTGGCGAACGCCTTCGCCTCGTCTTCGCCAAAGGTTTCTATTACCTGCTTGATCCAAGCCGCCTCACTATTACAGATGTATCTCAGCAGGCAGGCTTCACGATAGATGAAGTTGTTGCGGTTGCCGTGGACAGGAGCGCCGCCCATCAGCTCTACCAGCGCCTTCACAATCTCCTCGTAAGGAACGCCGTCGTAGGTCTGCTCATACTGCACGGCATTGGCAGCCCGTCTCGCCTTCTCCTCCTCGCTCTCGATGGGTTCGAAGTCTACGGTTGGAGCAGAAGATGCATCCAGCGGACGTCCGTCAATATCCAGTCCTCTCTTTCTGTAAGCCTCACGGTATTCAGCCACGGCTTCCTTATCCAGGCGCTTGTACCAGTCGTCGGCAGTATAAATCTGGCTTGCCGCATCGGTGATGAAGATGATGCGCTCCGGGGTTACGCAGCTAGGGTCTTCTGTGGCGTGGATGAGTTTGCAGAAGGCGCTCTGAGCCTCAGCGATGGTCATTCCTACCGGGATGCGGATGTCGATGTGGGCCTTGTTGCGGGCTGAGCGCTCGATATGGAGCACCTTTCCCTTCCTGAGTTCGATGTCTTCGGCTGAGAAGATTTTCTCTCTGAAGAGCTTCTCTGTAGGCTCATCAAACATTCCGTTCAGCAGAAGAGCTTTCTTCACCGCTGGCTCAACCTCCTCAGGATTATCAATGTCTACGGTTGTCTGGAAGGTGAAAGCCTCCGGGTCGATGAACTTCTGGGCGCGATGGTCTTCGAGGAAGTGAAAGTAGTGAGGTGAGCGGAAAGGCAGCTGCTTCTTGAGGTCAGAAATCTTCCGGTCGAGCTGCTGGTAGGTTTCGCCCGCCTTCATCTCCTCCTGCTGCATCATCTGGTTCTGCTGGGCGGTGAGGTCACGAATCTGACCAACGAGCTGTGCGAGCCAAGGCTGCTTGGTGAGCTCGGTGTAGTAATCGAGGAGATGGGATGAAATCTGTCCCATGTTCGCTCTGCGGTTAGGGTTCATTGCGATGAGACGGCTGCTGAGCTGCTTGCATTCATCAAAGGTTAATGATTTTTGTGTCATAAATCTATATTTTTTTAGTTGTAAAAGACAGGCTCTTTTTGCAGAAACCTGCCGCCTTCCATTCTGAAAAGCGATGCAAAGATAAACAAAAAAAAGCCGTTTGCAAGTTTTTTCTGAGGTAAAAAAGCAGGGGTATAAAGAGGGGTATAAAAAGGTATAAAAGAATAAACAAAGGGTATAAGAGGGGTATATTAATACCCCGCTAGCTACCATCTCTCGTCATCATCTCGTCATCTTTCATGGTGTTCGAGGTTGGCACTTTCTCATCCACCAGTTTCGGCAAGATTTCCCTCAAGTTCACATTCTCCGAACAGGCTGTTGTTCCCATAATCATCTTGAAAGCATTCACAATATCGCAATAACGATTGAATCTTTCCTTGCTTACCGAGCCCAACTTATCTGAATCAAGTTTCCACCATTCCAGAGCCGCATATTCGAAAGGTGCAGATTTCACCTGCGCAAGATCCTTCCATTTGCAGAGCGGAGCACGCTCCGTATTCTCCGGAGGTAGTTTTTCATACAGGTGGGCCAGATGTTTGCAGAAGGCTGTAGGAGCTCCCATATCGAATAGCCCCCACCCGTTTAAGAGTCGGAACACAGGGAACCAGTCGGATTGCTTTTTCACCAGCAATTCAGGACAGCCGTTTTTCTTATAAACCGCTATCTTCGGAATTACCAAATCAACCAGTTCCATGAATTTTTCTTTCTTCACTTCGTTCGAAGGCTTGGCACCCACCGCCTTCATCGCCTTCAGCGACTCCTTATCGCCGTGCTTGCCCCATTGCTTCACATCGTTCACCCTGCCGTTCATAATCATCAGCACGATGCCCGAGAGCAGCTGGAGCATCTTCTTTCTAGGCACACGCTTATAGAACACCTGACGGAGGAAATCTACAGGGTCGGCCTTGAATGTTGGGTAGAGATTATGAGGGAAGGCGTGCAGCTGCTGTTCTATGGCGTCCAGCTGGTCTTTATAATCGTAGGTGCCCGTCTGCTTCTTCTTGATGGCACTCGGGGCCTCTACGAAGAAAGAATAGGCCGCACGCTCGCGGTAAGCCGAACTGGTGATGAATCCCATCTCGGTAAGCAGGACGGCCCGGAGGCGCTGCAGTTCATCATCGTCTATCTGCTCCAGTTTATGAAGGATGCGGTTTCTGGCCTGCGTCATTTCGCGGGAATAATCGCTGCGCTGGATTTCGAGGAAACTGCTGAGCCGCTCTCTAGCCTCAGAAAGGCAATCAGAAAGTTCCTCGCGCAGCATCGCCTCAGTTTCTTTATCAAGAGAACGGTTCTCTGCCTCAGAAGAGGTTTTATCGGATACAGAAGAACTCTTATCCGAAGCGCCTTCAGAGAGCGTATTCCTGAGGCGGATGATGCTGTTGATGACGCCTTCGAGCATCATGGTGCAGTCGCTGAAGCGGGTGAGCTGTTCGATGGGCAGCACAGGACCGGAGTATTGCCAGTCATCATAAATCTTATCATCATATATTTCGCGGCGCGCCTGCTCCATCTCCTCATCAGAAACATCAGAGAGCACCCTCACCATGAGCTGCAATCCAGCCTTATCGCCCTCATTCTTACTGTTGCAGCCTATGCACCGGGTGCGCAGGTTCCGCTCCTTGCGGGCGATGATGAGGGCGCGCACGTCCTCGCCTTCCAGGGCTGAAACATAGCCTATGAGCTGCTGTTTGTCATAAGCTTTCACCGCCAGCATGTCGAAGGTGTTGGCGTCATCGGGCACGAGGCAGATGGTTCTTCCCTCTGCTTCTTTAGCATACTCTACCTCATGGCCTTTCACGTCATTATGGGTGAGTCCTACGATATGGAATGTGAGATTCTTCATTTTATGTTGTTATTATTGTTTTTACGTTTGTTTGCAGTCAGGTTACAAAAGTAAGGTTTTTCGGCGAAACCACCAAGCATTCTTGTTTAAATTTCCTAAAAGAGGGCAGAGAAGAGGGTGTTTTAAACTTCGGTTAGTTTATAGATGATAGTTTATAGCAATCTTGCGAACGGCTACGCCCTATCAACTGTTAACTATAAACTATTAACTTGTTGTTGGGGGGTTAACAGGGTTAACAGTTAACAGCTGTTTTTTGCATGGTCCCCCTCGCGTACCTTATTATATAATAATATATATATACTTATTTTTATATAAGTGTGTGGATGGAAGTATGCATTTTTGGGGTGTTAACTGTTAACCTGTTAACCTTTTGCTCTCAGGACGCCCCTCTTCCTCAGAAATGCGCTCTCTCCCGATGCCTGCTAAAGATGGCGGGCTGAGCCTTGGCAGGAAAAAGCTCAAACGCGCTGCTACAGCCCGTTTTACGGGCTTATATGAAGGCAGGCACGAGGCATAAATGATGACTGATACGAGGCTTAAATGATGGCTGGAAAGGGGGCTAAATGATGCCTCAGGAGGGGATGAATCATGCATCGCGAGGGAAGAAATATTGCATCGCGACGGAAGAAATGTTGCGTCGCTACGGAACGGGGAATGCATCGCGATGCAGAAAAAAGGGCTTTTTAGAGCGGAAAACTATGAGCTTCGGGGCAGAAAGCTATGAGTAAGTTTTGTTAACTAAAGAAAAGCAACAAGGCGATACTCTTCTCTTATAGGAAGAATATCGCCTCGTTGCCTTCATTAAAAAGGAGGTCAAGGATGCTCATATTGGGCTGAAAACCATATTTCTGCTCGTAAACCTGGTAATAGCGCTTCGACTCGAATTCGGGGTCAGGGAGCGGTTTCTTGGGGCGAATTGCATCGCGGAAATCACTTATCTGAGTGTTGAATGTTGAGTGTTGAATGTTGAATTGGGCTTGCGCCTCAGGGCTATCGAATTCTTCACTCTTCACTCTTCGTTCTTCACTTTCTATGCTCTTCACTTTTCGTTCTTCACTTAAAACGTATTCGTCAGTGACGCTTATCTTCGGACGGATGTCGAGGAGCTCTATCATCTTCACGGTTGTCTCCATGTTGAAATCGAAGAGGAACTCGTATTTCTTCTCGTAGAAGGGGCGGATGTCGTCCTGATAATACTCGAAGAAAGGGCTCTCGCCATAGGCGGAAAGGAGCGCATTCCAGTGGACGTGGCGCCAGTTGGCGTGGTCGGAGATGCGGATGTCCTTCATCGACAGGGAGATGTCGTGATTGGTGGGGATAGTGAGCGAGAGGGGGCCGTTGGTGGTAGGGATGAGCATGCGGTTACGATAGGTTTGCTTGATAAAGCTCTCGTGGCGCTCTATCAGGCATTCATCGTAGCGGTTCAGCTTCTGGTACCACTGGATGGGGCCGAAATATGTGGAAGAAAGAAGGGCTTTCAATTTCTGCTTTGTTATGAAGGGTTAATGATGAAGAGGGGGACGAGCGATGGAATCGCTCGGAACGGGGGCAGACGGGAGACAAGCTTTCGAAGGGGCTCCAGGATGCGGCAAGCTGAAGCGAGGGGCAGCGGAGCGAGGGAGCTAGAACAGCTTAAAGGCTTTGCCTATCATCTGGTGCTTGTGGACGAGCTGCTGGCCGGTTGGCGTCTTCAAGAGATAGAAGCGGCAATCCTTGCAGCCGCAGCGCTTGCAGCAGATGGTTGGGATGACGAACTGCACGGTGTCGATGCGCAGCGTATCGCCAGGAAGCTTCTCTATCCTGCCTATGAAATGAGACTCGAAGACACGCTTGCGGTGCTGGTTCTTGGGCTGGTAAACCACCGTATCGGTGAAAACAACCACATCGCCACGCCCGAAATTTTCGCAGTCAATCCTGTTCACTATCACCCGGTTGCCAGCCTTCAGCTGGGGCGGAAGCCCGCCCTGAGGCACCGAGAAGATAGTGAAAACATAGGTGCGCACTGCCCAAGCCAGGAGCAGCGACAACACCAATGCTATTAGGAATTTGACGGCAGTCTTCAATTCTTATTTCTTTTTTCTTACTTAATATTGTCTACAAAAGTGAAGAGGCGATTCCAACGAATGCCCGAGAAGCCCGGATGATCTGGGCTGTGGCTCCACCAGATAAAGATAGGCTTGCCCACGATGTGATCCTCAGGCACGAAACCCCAGTAGCGGCTATCGGCTGAGTTGTGGCGGTTGTCGCCCATCATCCAGTAGTAGTCGAGCTTGAAGGTGTAGCTCTTCGCCAGCTTGCCGTTGATGAAGATGCGACCGGCGTTATCTACCTTCAGGTCGTTGCCCTCGTAAACCTTGATGCAGCGCTCGTATACAGGCAGATTCTTCAGCGTAAGAGCGATACTCTCGCCCTTCTTCGGAATCCAAACCGGACCGTAATTATCTCTTGTCCAGCCGGTATAGGCGTTGAGCGGATAGAGGTCGCCATAGGTTGCATCCGTATTGATAGAGATGCTCTCTACGAGGTTTCTGTTCGCCTTCAGCGCCAGATAAGCCTTCTTGGTGAGCGGAATCACGCCGCTCTGATTATACATCAGCAGGTCTTCGTTGGTGATTCCCAGCTCATCAGCCAGGTCGATAGGGAACTCGCCCTTGAGCTTCATCTTATAAGTATACTGCACGTTATCAGGCTCCTTATTCGCCTTGCCGTTCAGATAAACGATGCGGTTCTTGATCTGCAGGGTTTGTCCTGGCAAGCCCACGCAGCGCTTTACATAGTTCTCGCGGCGGTCGGTAGGACGGCTGATGATGTCGCCATATTCGCCCGGCATGCTGCTGATGTAGTTGCGGCCTGTAGCATAAACCTGCTCAAAATAATGGCGCTGCTGCAATGGGTTCATCGCGCGCACATCCTTTTCCTGTCCGTTCTGCTGCATCAGCTGGTCGCCGATGCTGTAAACCATCTGGTAGTAATCATTCGCCTGATAGCGCTCCTCATTGACGAGCGTATCGCCAGCCGGATAGTTGAACACAACAATGTCGTTGAGCTTCACGTTGCCCAATCCCTTTACGCGGCGGTAATCCCAGTGAGGCCACTCAATGTAGCTCTTCACGTTGACCAGCGGCATGGTGTGCTGGGTGAGCGGCATGGTGAGCGGAGTTTCAGGGATGCGAGGGCCGTAGCTTACCTTGCTCACGAAGAGATAATCGCCCGTAAGGAGACTCTTTTCGAGAGAGGAAGACGGAATGACGTAGTTCTGGAAGAAGAAGAGGTTGATGAAATAAACCGCTACGAGAGCGAACACCAGCGCATCTACCCAGCTCATGATGAAGCGGATAGGACCATCCTCATCCTTCCACCACTGCCAGTGAATCTTCTTGGTGATGTAAACATCGAAGATGAACGGAACCACGATGAGTCCCAGCCAGCTTTCTACCCAAACCAGAAAGAGGAGATAGAGGGCGAGAACCACTGCGAACTTCGCCCACTGTACCTTCATATTGAGTTTTTGTTTCTCTTTATCTATCATAACTTCTGCTTAGAACTTAAACAAATCTGATGTAGTGAGCAAGCCGGAATGGTTGGCTGTAAACTCGGCTGCGAGAACGGCTCCCAGGGCGAAACCCTTGCGTGAATGGGCACTGTGCTCGATGGTAATCATATCAGCATCTGAATCATACATCACAGCGTGGATTCCAGGAACCTCGCCATCGCGTACGCAGTTGATGACCAAATCCTCATCGGTGATGTTTGCATCGCCCTCATCGTGATGGCCATCCTCTGTCCAATAAGTAACGCCACGCTTCCAATCTTTCTTTCTGTCGATGTTGTCGATAATTTCCTCGGCAAGCGTGATGGCTGTTCCTGATGGAGCATCGAGCTTATGAACGTGGTGGGTTTCCTGCATGCAGACAGAGTACTGTGGGAAACCGTTCATAATCTTGGCCAGATAGCGGTTTACGGCTGAGAAGATAGCTACACCGATACTGAAGTTAGAAGCCCAGAAGAGGGTCTGCTTACCGTCGGCGCAGAGTTTCTCCACGTCTTCCTTATGGTCTTTCATCCAACCTGTAGAACCTGAAACCACCTTCACGTTGTGTGAGAAAGCCTTCAGATAGTTGCCGTAAGCGGCAGTAGGGTTTGTAAACTCGATGGCAACATCGGCAGAGCAGAACTCCGGACTGTCGATATCCTCAGGGTTATTCACGTCAATCTTACAAACGATTTCGTGGCCACGCTGCAGGGCGATCTCCTCGATCATGTGTCCCATCTTTCCGTAGCCGATCAAAGCAATTTTCATCTTTATCTATTTTTATTTTTGTTCTTATTTCTAAACCTTTCGGCAAAAATACACATTTTTCTTCGAAAAACCTTGAAAAATCCTTGTTATTATAATAATAAATAGAAAATTTTGGTTATTTTTGCAGTGATTTAAGGCTTTTAGCCTCATTTAGTAACTAAAAAAGAGAAAATTATGAGCAGATATATATTTGAGACGAAGATGGAAGTAAGAGATTATGAGTGCGATATTGAGGGCATCGTGAACAATGCCAATTATCTGCACTACATGGAACATACCCGCCATCTCTTTCTGAAGGAATGCGGCCTCAGCTTTGCCGAAATGCACAACAAGGGCGTGGATGCTGTGGTGGCGAGAATGAACCTGCAGTATAAGGTTCCGCTGCAATGCGATGATGAATTCTTCTCGCGTCTGTGGCTGGAGAAGCAGGGCGTGAGATATGTTTTCCATCAGGACATCTTCCGTGCCAAGGACGAGAAACTCTGCCTCAAGGCAACCGTAGAGCTCGTCTGCCTCATCAACGGAAAGCTGGGCAACAGCGAGGACTACGACAAGGCATTCGAGAAATATTATAGTTAAGTTAACAGTTGATAGTTTATAGTTAATAGGGGCATCCTTGCTGACAGGAAGATGATGCACTACAACAAAAAGGTTAACAGGTTAACAGTTAACAGCTGTTTTTTGCACCATTCCCTCAATAAACTATTATCTATAAGCTATCCCGGGACTTTCACCCCCATGCGTCAAGGATTCCCTCCACACATCAAGAGGTCAAGCCCTATAAACTATTAACTATAAACTATAAACTATAAACTAAACATAAGATTATGGAGCAACTCCTTCACTACGTGTGGAAGCACAAGCTCTTCCCACTCTCTCCACTCACCACCACCTGGCACCAGGCTGTGGAAGTAATTGACCCCGGACTGCACAACCGCAATGCAGGGCCCGATTTCTTCAATGCCAAAATCAAACTCAACGGAACCCTATGGGTGGGAAACGTGGAGATTCATGACAAGGCAAGCGACTGGTATGTGCACGGACATGATAAGGATGAACGCTACGACAACGTTATCCTGCACGTTTGCGGAACCATCGATGTAGAAGCCAAGAACTCGAAAGGCGAGCCCCTCGTGCAGTTGCAGCTCGACATCCCCGAAAACGTATCGAAACATTATCAGGAGCTGCTGAGCATCGACCAGTATCCTCCCTGCTACCAGATTATCCCATCGCTCACCCGCCTCACCGTGCACAGTTGGATGAGCGCCCTGCAAACCGAGCGCTTATCGCAGAAAGCCGATGCGATAGAGACGCGCGTGAAACAATGTAACGGCGATTGGGAGAACGCCTACTTCGTGACCCTGGCTAGAAACTACGGGTTCGGAATCAACGGCGACGCCTTCGAGCAGTGGGCTTACCATCTGCCGCTGAGGGCCGTAGACCATCACCGCGACGACCTCTTCCAGATAGAAGCCATCTTCCTGGGGCAAGCCGGACTGCTGGAACTGAACACCATTCCCGAAAGATATCAGAAAGACGCGCTGAACGACGGGTATTTCTCCCGATTGAGGAACGAATATCTCTATCTCTCGCATAAATTCTCACTGCAGCCGATGGATTACAAGCAGTGGCGCTTCCTGCGCCTGCGTCCGCAGAACTTCCCTCACATCCGCATCTCGCAGCTCGCCAATCTCTATTATAACCGCCGTGCCAGCCTCAGCCAACTGCTCGAGGCAAGCACGGTGAAGGAGGCGAAGCAGGTGCTCTCAACCAGCGTTACGGAGTATTGGGAAACCCATTATACCTTCGGCAGCACGAGCGTCCGTAACGAGAAGCACCTCTCCCCTTTCTCGCTCAATCTGCTCATCATCAACACCGTGGTTCCCATCCTCTTTGCCTACGGCAGGCACCGGGGCGAGGAGAAATACTGCGACCGCGCCTTCGATTTTCTGGAGGAACTGAAGGCTGAGAATAACCACATAGTAAGGATGTGGAAGGAATGCGGACTGCCGGTGGAGAACGCTGGGGATAGCCAGGCGCTCATACAGCTGAAGAAGGAATACTGCGACAAGAAGGAATGCCTTCGCTGTCGCATCGGTTACGAATACCTGAAGAGATAAAAGACAAAGATTATGGCAGACCAACAGGAAATACTGAACACCATCCTCCTGACAAGGCTCAATTACTTCAGCCTGGCAGGAATGCTGGAGCTATACAGAAAGGTAGGCTCCGCTACGCTCATCCTGGAGCATAAGAACAACCTCAGAGACATCCTCCCCGATGCCTCGGATAAACTCGTGAGCGCTATCCAGAACTGCGAAGAAGCCCGAAAACGCGCTGAGGAAGAACTGGAGTACGACATACGCTACGGAATAGAACCCATTCCGATGAACGACGACCGCTATCCGCAACGCCTCAAAGACTGCGATGACGCACCCCTCATCCTCTTCTATAAAGGCAACGCCAACCTCAACCAGCAGCGCGTCATCAACATCGTGGGAACCCGCCACTGCACGCCTTACGGCGAAGACCTCATCCGCCGCTTCATCACCGACCTGAAGCAGCTCTCGCCCAACGTGCTCATCATGAGCGGACTTGCCTACGGAGTGGATATCGTGGCGCACCGCCAGGCACTCGCCAGCGGCTACGAAACCATAGGTGTGCTGGCGCATGGCTTGGATGATCTCTATCCTCGTCAGCACCGGGAAACGGCGGCAAGAATGATAGAACAGGGCGGACTGCTCACCGAATTCCTTACCCGTACAAACGCGGATAAGATAAACTTCGTGCGCCGCAACCGCATCGTAGCGGGAATGTCGGATGCCTGCATCCTGATAGAGAGCGCAGCTCACGGCGGCGGTCTTATCACCTGCGATATTTCGCAATCCTACGGTAGGGACGTCTTCACCTTCCCGGGCAGGATAGGCGACCACTACAGCGAGGGCTGCAACAACCTGATACGCAACAACGGCGCCACGCTCATCACCAGTGCCGAGGACTTTGTGAAGGACATGCGCTGGCAGGATGACGCCACCCTGATGCGAGCCAAGCAGCAAGGCATCGAGCGCAGCCTCTTCCCCGAATTATCGCCCGAGGAGCAACTCATCGTAGAAGTCCTCTCCAAGACCAACGACCTGCAAGTGAATCTCATCTCCGTAAAGACGAATATCGACATTTCTCGCCTCACTTCCCTCCTCTTCACATTGGAGATGAAGGGAGTCATCAAGACCTTTGCAGGGGGAATGTACCATCTTTTGAAGTAGTATTTTCTTTATTTTCAGAAAAAAGCAGTAACTTTGCAGCCGCAAAAAAGAAGATATACATCATAGGAATAAGAAGATTTCACTCGAAACTCATGAAAATAGGTAATATAGAATTTGGGCCTCAGCCCCTCTTCCTCGCTCCGATGGAAGACGTAACGGATATTGGTTTTCGCATGCTCTGCAAGCGATTCGGAGCCGCCATGGTTTATACTGAGTTCGTATCGGCGGAAGCCTTGGTGAGAAGCATCAAGAGCACCGTCAGCAAACTTACGATAAGCGATGAAGAGCGCCCTGTGGGCATTCAGATTTATGGTCGCACCACCGAGGATATGGTGGAAGCTGCCAAAATCGTAGAACAGGCGAAGCCGGATGTGATTGATATTAACTTCGGTTGCCCGGTGAAGAAGGTTGCCGGAAAGGGTGCAGGAGCCGGAATGCTCCGAAATATCCCATTAATGCTGGATATTACAAGAGAGGTGGTGAAGGCGGTAAACGTGCCGGTAACTGTGAAAACCCGATTGGGATGGGATTGCGAGAACCTCATCATCACCGACCTTGCCGAGCAGCTACAGGATTGCGGAATCCAGGCGCTCACCATCCACGGCAGAACCCGTAGTCAGATGTACACCGGAGAAGCTGACTGGAGCCTCATAGGAGAGGTGAAGAACAATCCCCGCATCCATATTCCTATCATCGGCAACGGCGATATTACGACCCCGGAAGAAGCCAAGCTTGCCTTCGAAAGATACGGCGTAGATGCGGTAATGATTGGCAGAGCCACCTTCGGCAGACCATGGATTTTCAAGGAGATGCGTGATTATCTGGATAATACAGGCGCAACTCCATTAACCGTAGATGAGAAGATTGACCTCCTGGAGGAGCAGCTGCGCATCAACGTGGAGCGCATCGATGAGTACAGAGGCATTCTCCACACCCGTCGCCACCTAGCCGCCTCCCCAATCTTCAAGGGCATCCCCGATTTTCGCCAGACGAGAATCGCCATGCTGAGAGCCACTACCGTGGAGGAACTGAAAGAAATATTGAAAGAATGCCGGGAAAGAATCAAGGCGATAGAATAAAGCAAAACGCCCTGTAGGAGCAAAAGCCTCGTATATGAAAGCTTTTGCCCTTACAGGGCGAATCCTTTATATCTTCCTTATACCCAGGGTGTTGCCCTGGGCTAAGAGCTTGCTGGGCTTTCAGCCCGCTTCATGAACCACATTCAAGAATTAACTGTTCATCTTGACCATTAAGAGTTAACAGGTTAACAGTTAACAGCTGTATTTTCTATACTTCTACCTGAAATTGAAGAAACCTAGCTTCCTCAAATTATAGAGAAGGGCTTTACTTCTTCAATATCGAAGCACCTTCGAGTAGGGCTAATGCCTTGTTCTCGTTCTCCTCCATGATTTCACGCTCTCCCGGACCCTTGTCGTTGATTCCGCAGAGGTGCAGGATGCCATGGATGATGACGCGGTGAAGCTCATCATCGTAGGTCTTGCCAAACTGCTCGGCATTGGTGCGGACGGTATCCAGCGAAATCACGATGTCGCCGTTAATCACATCATCCTCATCATAATCGAAGGTGATGACATCGGTATAGTAATCATGACCCAGATACTCGTTGTTCACTTCGAGAATCTTCTCGTCATCCACAAACATATAACCAATCTCTCCCACCTTGCGGCCATGAGAAGCAGCGACCTTGCGAATCCAGGCACTCGTATCACGCTTCTTGATCTTTGGCATTTTCACGCCGTCTACATTGTATGTTATCATACGCTTCTTCCTCCTATTTTTTATTTTATTTTTGGTAAAAATTCATCTACTTCTCTTCCGAAGAACCTCAGCTCCCTGACCAGCGTTGAGCTGATACTGCTGTATCTTGGGTCAGAAAACAGCAGGATGGTTTCTACGCCACCCAACTGCCTGTTGATGTCAGCCTGCTCTCGCTCGTACTCGAAATCCTTGGCAGAGCGGACGCCGCGAACCAGGAACCTGGCTCCCAAGCGATGCGCCAAATCGATGGTGAGATCATCGTAAGAAACCACCTCCAGGCGATAACCCTTAGATGCATCCTCCGCATCTACCAGTTCCGAACATTCCTTCGGGAAAACAGCCTTGATATCCTCCACACGCTTCGAGATTTCCTCGCTGGCGTGCTTCAGCTTGCTCACCGCCACTGCAATCACGAGCTTGTCAAACATGGGCAAGGCACGCTCGGCAATGTTCTGATGTCCTATCGTAAATGGGTCGAATGTACCCGTAAATATTCCTATCTTCATGTTTTTCTTCACTCTTCGTTCTTCACTCGAACAGGTCTCCCTGCATAATATTGCTTGTATACGGATTTCTGCCGAGATGCTCGTAGGCAAGCGGCGTTGCCATTCTTCCTCGCGGCGTGCGCTTGATGAAACCCTCCATGATGAGGAACGGCTCGTAAACCTCCTCTACGGTGCCGCCATCCTCGCCTATTGCCGTGGCAATGGTGCTTACGCCTACCGGACCGCCACGGAACTTGTCGATGATGGTGGTGAGAATCTTATTATCAATCTCATCCAAGCCATACTGGTCGATGTTGAGTGCCTTGAGCGCCATCTGGGCAATATCGTAAGTGATGGTTCCGTTGCCCTTTACCTGGGCGAAATCACGCACTCTTCTGAGCAGAGAGTTGGCGATACGAGGGGTTCCGCGCGAACGGCGGGAGATTTCCACAGCCGCCTCATCCTCTATCGGCACCTTCAGGAGCATCGCACTTCGCTTGATAATCTTCTGAAGCGTAGCCGGGTCGTAATATTCCAGATGCAGATTGATTCCGAAACGGGCACGCAGAGGAGCTGTAAGAAGTCCGCTTCTCGTTGTCGCTCCCACGAGGGTAAACGGATTCAAATCTATCTGGATGCTGCGAGCCGAAGGCCCCTTATCTATCATGATGTCGATGCGGTAATCCTCCATCGCCGAATAGAGATACTCCTCTACCACAGGCGAAAGACGGTGGATTTCATCGATAAAGAGCACATCGTTGGGCTCCAGCGAGGTAAGGATTCCCGCCAGATCGCCCGGCTTATCGAGCACAGGACCCGATGTAATCTTGAATCCTACGCCCAGTTCATTGGCGATGATGTTGCTCAGCGTGGTCTTACCCAATCCCGGCGGACCGTGGAGGAGCGTATGGTCGAGTGGTTCGCCACGATATTTGGCAGCCTCAACAAAGACCTCGAGATTTTCTACCACGCCATTCTGTCCGCTGAAATCAGAAAACTTCAGCGGGCGCAGCGCCTTCTCGAATTCCTTTTCGGCAGGCGAAACCATTTCTTGTCTTATATCAAAATCTTCGTTCATTCTATGACTATTATCGATAATATGGGTGCAAAGTTACACATTTGTTGCGGAATTAAAGAAGAAAAGCCGAATTATTTTGCCCATGATTTTGCACAATCCCAAAAGATTCGTGCAGATTTGCAAGCGCTACCCTATAAAAATGTTATAATTTATCATTTTATTGCAGAATAATTTGTTTATCCGAAAGAAAAGACGTACTTTTGCACTCGATATTGAAAGCGAGGAAAGAAATAAATAAGAGAGAAATATCAGGATTTTAAAAGAAATAGAATTATGCTAAAGTTATTTCAAGGGCTCAGCAAGCTGCTGGCAAATTACACATCTATCTTCGTGATAGGTGTTGCAGTGTTCACATTCTTCTTCCCACATACCTTCGACTGGGTGCGCGGAACTACTCAAACCGTCATTCTCGGCATCATCATGCTCACTATGGGTCTGACCTTGACCACCAACGACTTCAAGATTCTGGCCCAACGCCCGCTGGATGTCTTCATCGGAGCCTGTGCCCAGTTTATCATCATGCCTGGCGTGGCTTACACCCTGGTTCATGTGTGGCATCTTGACCCAGCCCTGGCACTCGGAATCCTGCTGGTAGGTTGCTGTCCTGGCGGCGTATCGAGCAACATCATGAGTTATCTCTGTCATGGCGACGTAGCTTTCTCCGTAGGAATGACCTGCGCCTCTACCATTCTTGCACCGGTGATGACTCCACTGCTGATGAAGATTACGGCAGGCGAGATTATCCATGTAGATGCTGTGGGAATGTTTATCAACATCCTCATCGTAACGATTATTCCTGTAGCCATCGGCTGCGCCCTCAACTATATTTACGGCAAGAAAGACTGCTTCCCTACCATCCAAAGTCTGATGCCGGGCATCAGCGTTACGTGTCTGGCAATCATCGTAGGCGGCGTGATTTCTACGGTTCATGATGACCTCGTAGCCCGCGGCTTATCGCTCTTCCTCTGGACTTTCGCCGTAGTTTTCTGCCACAACACGCTGGGTTATCTTCTGGGTTGGCTTGCCGGCAAATGTGCCGGATTCAATACCGCCAAGAAGCGTACCATCAGTATTGAGGTAGGAATGCAGAACGCCGGTCTTGCCACGGTACTGGCCGGCAATTTCTTCGCTGCCCAGCCTCTCGCCGTATTGCCTTGCGCCATCAGCTGCGCCTGGCACAGCATTTCCGGCACCATCCTTGCCGGAATCTATCTGAAATGGGATCGCATGCATGAGAAGAAGTAAATGACTTCTGAAAAAGGATTTATGAATTCTAACAGAAGCAAATATTGAACAGCACGCCCTGAAAGGGCAGAAGCTCCTAGCCCAGGGTAACACCCTGGGTATAATGGGGATATAACAAAGTCGCCCTGTAAGGGCAAAAGCTTTCAAATACGAAGCTTTTGCCCTTACAGGGCGTTTTGTTGGTTGAATGTTTAACCCAGGGTGTTACCCTGGGCTAGGAGCTTCTGCCCTTTCAGGGCGTATTGCTTAAAGCTTACCGCTAGGCGGGTGACGGGTTAACAGTAAACAGCCGTTTTTTCTATAGTTACTTCCCTGTAGTCAGCAGCTGCACGGCGCGCTGAACTATCTCGTTTGTCTCGTTCCATACCTGGAAGTATTGGCTCATATCCCAGATATCTCGTGCTACAAGGGCTTTCAGCTGCAGGGCGAGGTATTTCTTCGTCTGAATTAATTCAGCCTCATCCTTTGGCTCTATCTTCTCCTTCTTGCCCTCGGCGATAATGCCTTCTATCAGCGAAGAAGGAACCTCGTAGGTGGCGAGGAACTTGTTGAAATCCTTATACTGGCTCTTGAGTTCCTTGCGATGCGCATCGATGAACTTCAGACTCTGGTTGATGACGATACTCTTGGCAGCCAACTGACGGTGCATCTTGGTGTACTTGGTTGTATCCAGCGGAACGAAATAATCTGGCATGATTCCGCCACCACCATAAACTACACGATGCTTGCGCAAGGTGTAATACTTCAAACTGTCTGAAAGATGGATGCTGTCCTGATTGGTGAACTCGCCATGCTTGTAACGCTTGTCCAGATCCATCGCATAATCCAACCTGTCACCTTTCTTATAAGGCTTCTGGATGCATCTGCCGCTAGGCGTATAGTAATGGGCGATGGTGAGACGAATCTCGCTACCATCATCGAAGGTCAGCGGACGCTGCACCAATCCCTTGCCGAAGGTTCTGCGACCAACCACTACGCCACGGTCCTGATCCTGGATGGCTCCGGAAACAATCTCGGCGGCAGAAGCGGTAAACTCGTTGGTGAGCACCACCACCTTGCCCTTGCGCCATCTGCCGTTAGCCTGCGCCTTATATTCCTGACGAGGCGCTGCACGACCGCTGGTATAAACGATGAGATCGCCCTTCTGCAGGAACTCGTTGGCTATCTGAGCCGCAGCCTGAAGATAGCCTCCACCATTATCCTCAAGGTCGAAGATAAGGTCTTTCATTCCCTTCTTTTTCAGCGAATCCATCGCTATTGTTACCTCTTTATGACTGGTAAGACCGAAACTTCCCAATCGGATGTATCCGATGCCCGGACGAATCATATAAGCCGCATCCATCGTAGTTACCGGAATTTTATCGCGCTTTACCTTGAAGATGAGTTTATCCTTGATGCCACGGCGCACGATGGTAAGGTTCACCGTTGTTCCCTTAGGACCACGAAGGCGCTTCATGATTTCCTCCTTGCTCATCTTGACGCCCGAAATGGCAGTATCGTTTACAGCCACAATGCGGTCGCCGGCAATGATTCCCACCTTCTCGGAAGGTCCGTTCGTAACCGGCTGGATAACGAGCAGCGTATCATCTACCATGTTAAACTGCACGCCAATGCCATCAAAACTGCCGTTCAGCGGCTCGTTCATCGCCTTGGTTTCCTTGGCTGTAGCGTAAGAAGAATGAGGGTCGAGCTTTTCGAGCATGCCTCGGATGGCGTCCTCTACGAGTTTATTCTCATCCACACTATCCACATAGAGGTTGGTAATGGCGATTTCCGCTCTTCCCAACTTCTCTATCGGGCTGTTCTTGCCCATCTTGATACGCAACTGGGCACTGGCAGAAGTTACTGCCAGAAATGCTATGAGCGCAATAAATAGATATTTCTTCATTTCTTAAAACTTAAAGTTTATGAAAGAGAGAAATCCTTCAAGAGTTAACAGGTTAACAGTTAACAGCGCTTTTTTCAATGGTTACCCCCGAAAGCACTTGAATTCTTCACTCTTCGTTCTTCACTCTTCACTTCATTTAATCCAGCGGCTCAGAGTCTTCCTCCGGAATATCCTCTTCTATTACCAGATTTTCGATGATGAAGTTCTGGCGCTCCATCGTGTTCTTACCCATATAATATTCCAGCAGCTTCTGAACCTGGTCGGTTTTATGCAGCGTAACCTGCTCCAACCGCATGTCGGGACCGATGAAATGGGCGAATTCATCAGGCGAAATCTCTCCCAATCCTTTGAATCGGGTGATTTCAGGGTCAGGGCCCAAATCGCGAATCGCCTGCTGGCGCTCCTCATCGCTGTAACAGTAATGCGTGATGAAATCGCTCTTTTTCTCCTTGCTTCCCAGTTTTGCATCGGCATCAGCCACCGCCTGCTTGTTCTTGATCTTGGTTCGCTTGTTGCGCACTCGGAACAATGGGGTCTGAAGCACGTAGACATGACCCTTCTTGATGAGATCTGGGAAGAACTGAAGGAAGAAGGTAATGATGAGCAGGCGGATGTGCATTCCGTCGACATCCGCATCAGTTGCCACAATCACCTTGTTGTAACGCAAAGAATCCAAGCCATCCTCTATATCGAGAGCCGCCTGAAGCAGATTGAACTCCTCGTTCTCATAAACCACCTTCTTGGTAAGACCGAAGCTGTTGAGCGGTTTACCACGCAGAGAGAACACCGCCTGGGTGTTCACATCGCGGCTCTTGGTGATGCTTCCGCTGGCAGAATCGCCCTCGGTGATGAAGATAGAACTCTCCTCCTTGCGCTCGTTCTTGGCGTCGCTGAAATGGATGCGGCAGTCGCGGAGCTTGCGGTTGTGGAGATTCGCCTTCTTGGCACGCTCACGGGCAAGTTTGGTAACGCCCGCCATCGCCTTGCGCTCACGTTCGCTCTCCTTTATCTTGTTCTCCAGAATCTCAGCCACATCCTTGTGGATATGGAGATAGTTGTCTACTTCCTTCTTCAGGAAATCGCCTACATACTTATTGATGGTTTCGCCACCATTCGGCGTCATCGTAGTACTTCCGAGCTTAATCTTGGTCTGACTCTCGAAGACCGGTTCTTCTACGTTGATGGCAATGGCAGCCACCAGTCCGTTTCGGATGTCAGCATACTCATACTTGCCGTAGAACTCCTTGATTGTCTTGGCAATATGCTCCTTGAAGGCACTCTGATGCGTACCTCCCTGGGTGGTGTGCTGACCGTTGACGAAGGAATAATACTCCTCGCCATACTGGTTGGTATGGGTGAAAGCAATCTCAATATCTTCGCCCTTCATGTGGACGATGTCGTAGAGGCCTTCATTGGTCATATTATCGCTCAGCAAATCCTGCAGACCATGGCGGCTCAAGATGCGGCGGCCATTGTGCATGATGGTGAGTCCTGTGTTCAGATAAGTATAGTTGCGGAGCATCGTTTCCACGAAATCATCGTGGAAGGAATAGTTCTTGAAGAGTGTATTATCCGGCTCGAAGAAGATAAAGGTACCATTCTCGTCCTCAGTATCTTCCGTCGTGTCGCTCTTCAGAATACCTTTCTCAAACTTCAGATGGCGCACCTTGCCGTCGCGGTACGACTTTACCTCGAAGTGGGAACTGAGGGCATTGACCGCCTTCACACCCACACCGTTCAGACCAACGCTCTTCTTGAACGCCTTGCTGTCGTACTTACCACCGGTATTCAGCACGCTCACCGCCTCGACGAGCTTTCCCTGAGGAATACCACGGCCATAGTCGCGCACGCTGACACGCAGATTGTCCTCGATATCGATTTCCAGACGGGCACCTGCGCCCATCTTGAATTCATCGATAGAGTTGTCTACCACCTCCTTCAAGAGCACATAAATACCATCTTCCGGCAGATTTCCATCTCCCAGACGGCCGATGTACATACCCGGACGGGTGCGTACATGCTCCATATCGCTCAAGTGGCGGATGTTATCGTCGGTATATTCTACCGGCTGCTGCTCCTGAGGGGCATTGGTAAGCTCATCAGCGGCATTCAATTCGCTGTTACCTAAGTTTTTATCTTCAGACATGATTTCCTCCTTAGTTATTCTTATTTATTTTCTTATAACATAGCAAATGATGTTGCAATATTCTGTTTATCAGATAATTGCCAACACAACAATTGCTATTTACTTGATACTCTTAATATAGCAGTTGCGGCGCTTGTGAAGGATTGGATCCAAGACGCCCCATTGTCCCTGCACGGCAGCATTTTCTTCCATTTCCACCTGTGTTTCTCCCCACTCGATTCCATACTTCTGATAGATAGGAATCAGGTCGGCAAAGAGCAACGCATTGGCACCCTTTGCACGGTATTCCGGCAGGATACCGATGAGCAGAAGGTCGACAATCTTGGTTTTATGGAACTTGATGGCGCGCAGCAGATGCCACCAGCCAAAAGGAAGCAGCCTGCCCCTATGACACTTCTGCAGAGCTCTGGAAAGGGAAGGCATCGTAATACCGATACCTATCATCTTATGATCCTCGGTAGTCCAGTCTTCTATGGCTGTTACAAAGTTCAGGTCGAGCAAAGACAGATACATCTTGATGTACTGGTCTATCTGCTTCTGTGAAAGTTCGGAATAACCATAGAGATGCTTGTATGTATCATTGATGAGGTCGAAAATCTTCTGCCCGTATCCGCCCTGATAAATATCCTTACGGGTAAGTTTGCGGACATGGAGATTGTATCTTTTCTCTATCATCGCCGCTATCTTGGAATATTTCTCCGGGATGGTATCTGGCACCATCAGTTTATACTCTACATATTTATTATCTACGGTAAAACCCTCCAGAGCCTCGATGTGCTCCGGATAATATGAATAATTATAAATGGTAGGCATGGTGCCTAGCTGGTCAAAGCCCCAGGTAAGCATGCCTTCCGGATCCATATCGGTAAAACCCAGCGGACCAACAATGTCTTCCATTCCCTTCTCCTTACCGTATTTCTCTACAGCATCGAGAAGAGCCTTGGAAACCTCGCGGTCGTCAATGAAATCAATCCAGCCGAAACGGACCGATTTCCTGCCCCATTTATTGTTTGCCTTATGATTGATAATGGCAGCGACGCGACCTGCCAGCTTGCCATCCTTATAGGCAAGAAAATACTCTGCTTCGCAGAACTCGAACGCAGCGTTCTTGTCCTTGCTCAGAGTATTCATGTCGTCGCTGAAAAGATTAGGCACATCATATTCGTTGCCTTCGTAGAGGTCGTAATGGAAGTCGATGAACGTCTTCAAGTCCTTCTTTGTTTCGACCTTTTTAATTTCTATTAATGACATGATTTTCAAACTAGTTTGCAATATTATAAATGCAAAAGTAGCAATATTTTGGCAAATTACCAAATATTGCTACTTTTTTTGCAGTTTTTTAGGGGTTAAAATTTAATTACCGCCCCCAAACTAGCCTATATCATCCATTTAGTGGTGGTTTTGGCGGAATATCCTTCCCGATAGTTTTAAGCGCTGGCAGAAAACTAACATTCTCCAAGGAATCACAATAAGAAATAGCTCGATCATCTATTCTCTCCAACACTGGCGAGAAGTGCGAAGTGTCGGATGAAGCGAGAGATGGTTCATCAAATGAGTAGTGAAATTCTGAGGGTGGAGTCGATTACAGATGACAATGTGGAGTCAAATTGCTCCATGACCCGAAAATATTCCTCCAAAAGGAGTGAGTTTCTCAGATTTAATTTGTATCTTTGCCATGTCATATCAGAGTTTTGCTTGTTTTCTTTTCGCAACACTAAGATAAGTGAAAATTCTGACATGGCAAAATCCGGAGTAACTTTCTGTTGCTCAGGTGCTTAAAACGTTTAATTAATAATAGTGTTGCGGAATTAATAGAATAACCAGAAATGAAATTGAAAAGACATCTACTGACAGCCGCCCTGACACTCTTTTGCCTATCGGCAGCTAACGCCCAACTGCTAAGAACAACAGTGGAGCAAGGAGAAATTGAAGGTGTGGAACATGAAGGATTCGCCTTATACAAGGGAATCCCATACGCTGAAGCACCAGTGGGCAACCTCAGATGGAAAGCTCCAGTGAGCAAAAAGCCTTGGAAGGGAGTATTCAAAGCAGATAAATGGGGAGACCGTCCACCACAGCCCATCGACCCTAACCAAAATGGTGGAGAGCTGGGCATGAGCGAGGACTGCCTATACCTCAGTGTGGAAACGCCAGCCAAGAGTAAGAATGACAAACTCCCTGTATTTGTGATGATTCATGGAGGAGCCTTTCTTACTGGCTCCTACAGTGGAACTCAGGAAAGCTTTGTCAAGGAAGGCATCATCTATTGCAGCATAGAATACCGCTTGGGAGCCTTGGGATTCATGGCACATCCAGAGCTGAGTAAGGAATCGGACAAGAACATATCTGGTAACTATGGCATCCTTGATCAAGTGATGGCCTTAAAATGGATTCACGACAATATCGCTGCCTTCGGTGGAGACCCAGACAAGATTACCATTGCAGGAGAATCTGCCGGTGGTATCTCGGTAAGTATACTATGCGCCTCTCCCCTTGCAAAGGGACTATTCCGTGGTGCCATCAGCGAAAGCGGCGGTTCTTTCTGGCCAGTGGGTGAAGCAAGAAACGGCAACACCGCCATGCTCACAACTAAAGCAGCAGAGGCAAGCGGACTGGCACTTCAAAAGAAACTTAAAGTAAAGAACATTAAGCAACTCAGAAAAGTTCCTTTCATGGACATCGTGAAGAATACCGCCATGGAATCCTTCTGGCCTAATGTGGATGGCTACAGCATCACAGATGACCAGTATAAGCTCTATGAAAAGGGAAACTACAATGATGTAAATGTCATCATAGGAACCAACAGCGACGAAGGAAGTATGTTTAGCCGCCCTGTCAGTGTAAGTGACTATGAGAAAAGAATCCATGAGATATATGGAAGCTGGGCAGACCAGGTTCTCAGTCTCTATCCTGCCAAGACAGAGGAAGAAACCTACTTCGCCCAATCCGACATTTTCCGTGATGGCTCCTTTGCATGGGGAACGTATGCCTGGGCTAACCTGCAGAGCAAGACCGGCAAGGGCAAGGTGTATATGTATTACTTTGACCAAGACTCAGAGAACACCATCGTGAAAAGCCGCAAGGGAGGAGCCAGCCATGTGGCAGAGATGCCATTCATCTATGGCTATAAGTTTGGCTCTGGAAAGATGACCGAGACGGAGCAGCACATGGAACAAATCATGTCACGCTACTGGATTAACTTTACCAAGACCGGCAATCCAAATGGGAATAGCCTTCCTTTCTGGACTACCTACCAGGAAGGTAAACCAACGGTGATGATTATGAAGGAAGGACTGCATTTGGGTCCTGTTCAAAATCAAAAGCAAATGGACTTCTTCGAGAAGTTCTTCAAGGAAAAAAGAAAATAATACGTCAAGTTCCAAGTGGCATTTCTCCCACTTGGAACTTTTTCATCAAAGAGATAAAACGCCACATTGTTCACCATAAAATGGCGCATAGATACGAATGCTCGCACGATGCGGATGTTTGCTTCAACAGCAGTCGGAGACTTCAAAACTCCACTAAGCATAGCAACTCCTTGCTCTGTGAAAGCATAAGGCAGTTTTCTTACACCGCCCCAACTTGAAGTCGCAAATTGCGACTTCAAGTTATCAAATTCATTTGGGGTCAATTGAAACATAAAGTCTTCAGGGAAACGTTCTATATTACGTTTTACCTGCTCATTCAACCTTCTTGTTTCTACTCCATACAGCTCAGCCAAGTCACGGTCAAGCATCACTTGTTGTCCTCTGATAACTCGTATCAGAGACTCCACTTTATTTTCTACAGGCAGTTGCTGTCCTTCGACCTGTTCCAATTCCTTTTCCTTTGCCATTTCCTTTGGTCTTGAATATTTTGGTAAAGATACAACTATTATTGGATACAAGCAAGGATTTTCTAGAATGTTTTTGTTTGAGGTGTCAAATTGGAACCTCAAACGATACAATAGGATGGTTTCAAAGTCGCAATTTGCGACTTCCAAACACAAATATTACTTGATAGCATCTTCAAGTCATTGCCCTTTATCTTAGCGATGACGATGCTTTCATTCGGCTTAGTAAAATGAAGGACACCATGCTGTGCCTTGGCACTTCCAACAGTTGCCGTCGCCTTATAGCCATCGGCTGTCGCATAGACAGAAATATCCAATTTGCCATTCTGCTGCACTTGCCCATCGGTATTATACTTATCGGTTGCCACATCAGCTTCATTGATGGTATAGTGATATTCTGCACCAGGAAGTAAACTTTCTATATTCACGAATCAGACTTTGCTGTTAACAACTTATCTGTTGCAAGTTTCATTTCCTGTAGTGTCTCTCCAGACTTCAAACTCCAATCTATTTGCTTCACTTCTTCAATTGCTTGTTGATAAGTACAAACCCTTCTCCTATCTAACTCAGCACTAGCTTCAGCATAGTCCCTACCTATATAATTTCCCCATCCATCATACCATCCTTCACTTCTTTCTGAAATATAATCAGCCTTACTTCTGTATTCAAGATATTCCTTTACTGTCATTTTTCTCAATGTCATTTCTTTCAAATCATGATATTCAGACATATCCATTGGCTGACCAATATATTTATGAATATATATGCATAAATCCCACCCCAAAGCTAAACAAAAATCTCTCAAGGAATGTCCATTTGAGCAATATGGATACCCTTTCCAATAATAGTATACCTTCATCATCGCAATTCGCTCTCCATAATATTCCTTCTCCAATTTACCATGACTATCCATTGGTTTTGCTGTTGGGAACATGTTATACTCGACATGATATTCTATGTATGATTTCAACAAATCGCTGTCACCAATAGTACATACGGTAGCATGTCTTTCCTTATGATTTTTAAAAATATAAGCAGACAACACCTCATACCGCTTATCAGGATAAGTGATCTGACGATATTCACCATCTTCCTTTATTAGAACTAATCCATAAGTATTTTCAGCATAGTCTCCATATATAGCAATACATCTCCGCTCAAAGTCTGTATCTTTTATTTTTTGACCTTGCCCTACAGCTAAAGAGGAAGAGGGTGTATACGAATTACCTATCGGACCATTACTATATGAATCATACGAATCGCCAAACGGTTCATCAACATAATCATCATTAAACATTATTGGGTCATAATCATCATCGTCATCATCATAATAAGGAACATCTAATTCGTCGTTATGAAAATCAGAATGAGAATTAGGATCAGGCTTCTTTTTGTCTCCAAAAATCGTAACTAGTAGCCATATTACACCAAAAAAGATAATTGTTCCAAGGATTCCTCCAAATGTACCACCACTATCACCATCGTCTTCTCTTGAGATTTCATCCAATACCCATTGCTGGGCGCTCACACGACAAAACACTGTAACTAGGATTGTCATAAGACAATACACTCTTTTGCTTAATCGAAAATATAAATTCATTTTTTGCCTTTTATCATTTTAGAAAATGCTCCTAAGTATCCCGATAGATTCTCAAAGCAAGCTATCGGGACACGAAAGAAATTACCTAATTGCAATCTTCAAGTCATTACCTTTTATCTTGGCGATGACGATGCTTTCATTCGGCCTAGCAAAGTGAAGAACACCTTGCACAGCCTTGGCACTTCCGAGATTCACGCCGTTTACAGAATAGAAGGTTACCACCTCACCATCATTCAGACCAGAAATGGTAATGTCGCTATCCGTCGTTACCATTACCCCTCTTGTTTTCACAAGATTGATGTTATTGGTATCGTCGCCGCCCTCGGCATTGAGCCAATAGAGCGTAGCCGTCGCCTTATCCGATGTCTTATAACCATCAGCTGTTGCATAGACCGAAATGTCCAACTTACCATTCAGCTGCACTTTCCCACCGGTATTATACTTATCGGTTGCCACATCTGCATCCTTGATGGTATAATGATATTCTGCGCCTGGGGTTGAACTTTCGAAAGAAAGGTTGCCAGAAGTATAGGCAATGGTTGGAGCAGAACAAGGTTCTGGGTCTTTTGGTTCTTGTGGGCCTTCACTATCAATAGTTTTTATAGCACCAAAATCTTTCCATACATCAGCTGTCCTATAGGCGTCATATGAACCATTTGGAACATACAATGTACAATTATTAAAATCAAATTCTTCAAAGACAGCAAGGCTTATTGCTATTGGCTTTGCCCAAAAACATGATAACGCCTTCAGATTTTCACAACCAGAAAACACTCCTCTGCCTATAGCATTAACACTCTCAGGAATTGATACATAATAAAGAGAAGAACAGTTTGCAAAAGCACCCTGGTCTAATTTCTCTATTTCATTTGGTAAAACTGCCTTTTTTAGAGAAGAACAATTATCAAAAGCAAAACTCCCTATAGTCTTTAATCTTGCAGGAAATTTCACATTTTCCAACGATGTACAATTGTAGAAAGCTCCCCAACCAAGTTCATTAATCTCATCGTTGAATTCAACAGATATTAGTGATGCACAACCGTAAAAAGCCCAATTATTAATTATTTCAACCGTTTTGGGGAATGTTATTGTTTTAATGTACCCACAATTATAAAAAGCATTATCTTTTATAACTTTCACTGAATTAGGTATTACTAAATTTGTTATTTCTTCACCATTAAGAAGAAGATGTACTGCTGTACACCAGTGAGTATCTTGAGAAATGTTCATCCATGATTCCAAACTAGGTATATCAATATTAGAAAGAGCATTACAATTTTTAAATGCATCTTCACTTATACTTGCCAATTTTGTTGGAAACTTTATATAATCCAATTTCGAGCAATAATTAAAAGCCTGACTAGAAATTTCATTTAATTCATCAGGAAGTTCTACTTTTTTAAGATTTTCACAGCCCATAAAGGTTCTAAATTCTATTGTTTTCACACTCTTTGGAATCACTATCTTTTGCAGTGATGAACAATAATAAAACGCCTCGCTTCCAATCGCTTCAACCTTTGAAGACAATTCTACATCTGTTAAGTTAGAGCATTTTTCAAATGCATGATTACCAATCTTTGTTATACCGTCACCCAATTTTACATATTCTATCTTGCCACAATGAGAAAGGAAATAATCACATTGCAAACTAGAAGGCCACGAGCCTAATGATACAGAAGAACCATATTCTGAACGACAGTACGCCTCTCCTCCTTCGCCAAAGGTTGCCTCTGTCATGTCTAATCGACACAAATTTCCTGCTGTTTTTTTATTATAAAAATCAGCCCCTGCCATCTCACGAACAAAACGAACATCGGTTCCATTCAATTCACCTATTATTTTCAAATCAGTAATACGGTCTTTATCCGCATCAGAAATCTTATCAGGCAAAGTACCCGGCTCTTCCACATTAACCACGACTTGCTCTGTAATCAAGTCATCTGCGAAAACAAAGACGTTGCAAAGCAACATCCATAAGACTAAAAAAAGTCTTGAGAAATTAAATTGTTTCATACCCTTAGGTTTAAATTATTATTATTTGTTTATAATTTCAAATTCATTTTCTAACAGCTTGTCTATCCCTGCATCAACTAAACGTTTATGGAATACGTCATCTACTAACGCCTGACAATTAAGGATTTGAAGCTCTTCTTTTGACATTTGCGCCAATAGAATTTTACAATATTTCTCTTCCTTCACTTCTTCAAGCAAGGAAAGAATCACATCAAGAAAACGAAAATAACGCTCAGACACAAAAGTTTTATGTGCCACCAACAGTTCATAGCAACTCTTGTACCTAACCTTTTCTGTAACATTTACTTTCATCTCTTCATAGTTTTTAAGACTAAGACCATATCTATAATTAACACGTTTGCAATAACAATTTTCAACAGCTTCTTCAGTCTGTTCTGTCACATCAAAAGCAGCTAAGTAGCTTTCCAATTTTCCAAACATATATTGGTCATCCATTATACCGATGAATTTGGATTTAGATAACGATTTAATCATATAACCAATATCTCGCCAAGCCATAGCAAAAGCAAGTTCACCTTGATATACTTTCTGCTTAAAAAGCACACCCTCCAAGTCCTCGCATTTAAACCAAACGCTTTCCAGGGCTTTAGTCCTTTGATTCAAAAGGTTATAGAATGTGATTTCAAAACGTTCTTGTTTGAAAGAACGATTTTGAGAAACCAATGTTGCATATAGCAGGATACCACTGAATGCAGCAGCGACTCCGCTAAGAATATCTCCATAGCCAGACAACCAGCTATTTTTCCCTTCATACATCAGGCAAAAGCAAATCAATGCTAGTAATACCATTATCAGTATAGCAATTACTAGCTTATAACAAGACTCTCGCAAAGGTTTGCAGATACTCATATTGTCAATTGTATTAGCCACCGAATCCCCAACTGGCGATTAATATACTCTTAGCAGACGGCAAAATAAAAAAACGTGGGATTCTACCTGTTACCCGTCCCACGAATCGAGGCCTTCGCATTGCCCAATGTAGTTGAACGAGCAACGTCGAAGCCCACGCCGATATGTATACACTTCTCCCTATACGGATATAAGACTCATCGCAAGACGCAATAAGCCATACCAGTAAAGGGATGCGAAATATATCACATCCCGAGGGCATCTACCGTTACAATGCTCAAGACTACATTTGAAAGTTGCGAAGTTCCGATTCGTCAAGAACAAAGCGTCAAGTAAACGCCTTTATATTATGTCGTGATACCTTTATCCCACTTACCTTTTCTCCCATCTTAGCACTAGAAAGTCGCTTAAAGCGGCTCCAAATGCCTCGACACGGCGTGAGCGAGTATGGTATCGGTTGCAAAGGTAATGAAAAAAATGATTACTCACGTATTTTTAGTTGATTATTTTTCGTTGTTAGGATAAAAACTGATGTTTGAGCGCATTAAGAAACTTTATTGCGCCCATACACCTTTTTAAAACATCCAAAAAGAACTTGGGAGTCTCCTTATCCTATGCTTTCTCCGTTATTACCAGCACATGGCTTTCGTCGCTCAATGTAGTGGCGAAGATATAGGTTTCACCGCCATCCTTCAGCTTCAATCGCTTGCGCAATTCGGCTACGGAAAGGGGGAAGTTGCGGGTGGCGATGTTTGCCTTGGTAATGCTTGAGAGATGACGCTTCAACTCCTTCTTATTAAAGGAAGAGATGACAATGATACGAAAACTCCTACCTGGGAAATCCTCGATAGGCTCCATGCTCACGAAGAGATGGCTGTTCTTGGAAAGCATTCTGGCTCCATATCGCTCAGATAAGACGCTGAAACAGCCGGCTTTCATCAGAGAGGCATTCGGCTCGTAAAGATACTGCATCTCTTCAAGGGTGGATAGCGCTATCTTCACCGAAGAAGACTCCATATCCAACTCATCGCAGACGAAGGACTGGGCATCATTGACACAATAAATGCGGAGATTGCCCATATTTCGAGCAGACAGCACTAAAAGAAGCTCCTTGCACTCATTATTCACGGAGATAATATGAACCTCTTTTACGCAGTTTAATTCGCTTACCGCACGGTGCCAGTCGAGCATCGGAGAGAGTTTGATGATGACGTAATCTGCCTTCGAAAGCATTTCTTCCTGCAAAAGGGTTACATCGGGCGTACAATCTTTCAAGGATACTACCTTGTTGCCCGCATCGTCTCTACGGGCAGGATCGATGAAGATCAGCTTAAGACCAAGGTTGGTCTTAAGTAATGACTGAGACTGGTCTTCAGTTATGCCTAAAGAATCTGATGCAGCAGCCTCTTTCTTTGAAGCAAAAGAATGCAGAACCTCTATTCCGTCTCCATTCTTCACGATGGCGTTCTTCAAGCCCAACCGCCCAAAGTTTTCCTTTGCTGCTTCACAGAGATGAGCCTGACGCTCCACATACATCGACTTCACGCCCAATCGGGAAGCGATGTAAGAGAAGTCTACTCCGAAGCCGCCGGTCAGATCAACAAACCCGATTTCTTCAGAAAAATCTCCTTCACGAGGTTCTTCTTTTATTTCATTAACATTCTCTTTTGATTCTGTTAATATCTGTTGCTTTTTGCAAGTAGCTTCATTTTTGGCGAATTCTGAATCAACTGCCCCTTTGCCAGCAAATTCGCAAATTTCAGAAAGATGAAGATTTGAGGCGTTTTCGCTCTCCTTCTCCTTTTCTTCTCCGTTTTCGGATGATGAAGGAGACAAACCGAGTAGTCGGGCTGCGAGTTCAGCCTTATAAAGTGCCGTTTGTTCTGACGAACATTGCTCCATCGAAATATGAGGGGGATAGATAATGCCATCGATGCTTGCCCAACGGGGCAGTTTCACACGAGCCATCTTTCGCCCGCGAATCTGGTCGAGAGCGAAAGGCATATCTACCTCGGGATACTTGCTGCCGAGGAAAGCCAACTGGCGAACATCATCGTCCTGATGCTGGCGGATAAAATCGAGCGTTGCTTGGTTCATTATTTCTGTTGAGTGATTCGTCATTACATTACTTATTCTTAATAACCGCAAATTTACGATATTCTGATGAGATTACAAAATATTTCTCAGAATATCTGATAATTTATGTCGGGATGCACCAAAAACAGGATGCTCTCGGCTATAATCTACCCTTTTTCCTGGCTATATGATTCTAACAGCAGGCATAAATAAAAACATAACTATCGGAGATAGAACAACTGCCTAGGAAGAACAGCCGGCTAGTAGAAGGCAAACAGAAAGCTGGCAGAAGGCAAACAGCCGACTAGCGCAACAGAGGCTAGTCGGCTGTTTCTGTATAACAGTTTGCCAAACACCCTTTCTCTTATTTCAAGAGAAGCATGGTTAGCAGGAATATCGCAATCAGCTCTTCACTCTTCACCTTTCCAACATAAACAACTGAATCACAACACATTACACGGGTGAAGATATATTCAGCACTCTTCACCCACTCTTCACCACTCTTCACCTTTTACGATTTTGGGAAAGGTATAAACGCAGAACCGCTTAGCTGTTAACAGCCTAAAAAGGTGAAGGGCGGGTGAAGAGTAAAAACCACTCTTCACCCGCCCAACTTCCTATCCTTCAACCACTTACACCCAAAAGGTGAAGAGTGAAGAGTTGTTGGGAAAATTCTCTCGCATCCGTAAAGATGCAGAGAGAAAATTCCGGTGTCTCAAAAGAAACGATGGATTAGTCAGCCAACTTAGCCTTCAAGAACTCACGGTTCAAGCGAGCGATGTTAGCGATAGACTCGTTCTTAGGACAAACAGCCTCGCAAGCACGAGTGTTTGTACAGTTACCGAATCCGAGCTCATCCATGCGTGCAATCATCTTCTTAGCACGGGCAGCAGCCTCTACACGACCCTGTGGGAGAAGTGCCAGCTGGCTAACCTTTGAGCTGACGAAGAGCATAGCAGAACCATTCTTACATGCAGCAACACAAGCACCGCAACCGATACATGTAGCGCAATCCATTGCCTCGTCTGCATTCTCCTTAGGAATCAGGATAGCGTTAGCATCCTGAGCCTGACCTGTACGAATGCTGGTGTAACCACCTGCCTGGATAATCTTGTCGAATGCTGAACGGTCTACCATACAGTCCTTGATGATAGGGAAACCAGCAGAACGCCAAGGCTCAACGGTGATAACATCGCCATCGTTGAAACGACGCATGTAGAGCTGACATGTTGTAGCACCACGCTCAGTCTTACCGTGAGGTGTACCATTAATATAGAGAGAGCACATACCGCAGATACCCTCGCGGCAGTCGTGGTCGAAGACGAAAGGCTCCTGACCTGACTCGATGAGCTCCTCGTTCAAGATGTCGAGCATCTCGAGGAATGAGGTATCATCTGGGATGTTCTTCATCTCGTGTGTATCGAAGTGACCCTGTGCTGTAGGGCCGTCCTGCTTCCAATACTTAACTGTGAAACTTATATTTCTTGCCATTGTCTTGTTCGCTTTTTAATTCTTGTAATTTCTTGTCTGTACCTTAATTGCCTCATACTCGAGAGGTTCCTTGTTGAGCACTGGAGCAGTTGTATCATTGCCCTGATACTCCCAGCAACCTACGTAGAAGAAGTTCTCATCATCACGCTTAGCCTCGCCTTCCTCTGTCTGGTACTCCTCACGGAAGTGACCACCACAGCTCTCGTTGCGGTGCAATGCATCGTAAGCGATCAACTCGCCCATCAAGATGAAGTCACGCAAGTGGATAGCCTTATCCAACTCTACGTTCAAGCCTTCCTTCTTGCCAGGGATGAAGAGGTTCTTGTTGAATTCCTCGCGGAGAGCCTTCATCTTCTTCAAGCCTTCCTCAAGACCTTCCTTGGTACGACCCATACCTACGTGCTCCCAAAGGATGTGACCCAACTCCTTGTGGATAGAATCTACAGAGCGCTTGCCCTGGATACCCATCAGGCGGTCGATTTCCTTCTGAACACCTGCCTCTGCCTCTGCGAACTCTGGGAGATCGGTAGAGAGCTTTGGCCACAATGCCTGGTCGGCCAAGTAGTTCTGGATAGTGTATGGCAATACGAAGTAACCGTCAGCCAAACCCTGCATCAAAGCAGATGCACCAAGACGGTTAGCACCGTGGTCAGAGAAGTTACACTCACCAATAGCGAAGAGACCAGGGATAGTGGTCATCAACTCGTAGTCAACCCAGATACCACCCATTGTATAGTGGATAGCAGGGAAGATCATCATTGGGTTGTAGTACTTCACGCCGTTAATCTCGTTAGCCAACTCACCTGGGTTAACATCGGTAATCTCCTCATACATATCGAAGAGGTTGCCATAACGCTGCAGGATAACGTCGATACCGAGACGGTTGATAGACTCAGAGAAGTCGAGGAATACGGCAAGACCTGTGTTGTTAACACCGAAGCCCTTGTCGCAACGCTCCTTAGCTGCACGAGAAGCCACGTCACGAGGAACCAGGTTACCGAATGCTGGGTAACGGCGCTCCAAGTAGTAGTCGCGGTCTTCCTCAGGAATATCAGAACCCTTCTTTGTACCAGCCTGCAATGCCTTAGCATCCTCAATCTTCTTAGGAACCCAGATACGACCATCGTTACGGAGTGACTCTGACATCAAAGTCAACTTACTCTGGTTTGTACCGTGAACAGGGATACATGTAGGGTGAATCTGAACGTAAGATGGGTTAGCGAAGTCAGCACCCTTGCGGTAGCACTGGATAGCTGCTGTACAGTTACAACCCATAGCGTTTGTAGAGAGGAAGTAAGCGTTACCATAACCACCGGTAGCGATAACTACGGCGTTGGCAGAGAAACGCTCCAACTTACCTGTAATCAAATTCTTAGCGATGATACCACGAGCGTGACCGTCAACGATAACAAGATCCTCCATCTCGTAACGGGTGAAGAGCTTAACCTTACCTGCCTCAACCATGCGGCTCAAAGAAGAGTAAGCACCGAGGAGGAGCTGCTGACCTGTCTGACCCTTAGCATAGAATGTACGAGATACCTGAGCACCACCGAAAGAACGGTTAGCCAGCATACCACCATACTCACGAGCGAAAGGAACGCCCTGAGCTACGCACTGGTCGATGATATCGTTGCTCACCTCAGCCAAACGGTAAACGTTAGCCTCACGAGCACGGTAGTCACCACCCTTTACAGTATCGTAGAACAGACGGTAAACAGAGTCACCATCATTCTGATAATTCTTAGCTGCATTGATACCACCCTGTGCAGCGATAGAGTGAGCACGACGTGGAGAGTCCTGGATGCAGAAGTTCAAGATATTGAAGCCCATCTCGCCGAGAGAAGCAGCAGCAGAAGCACCTGCCAAACCTGTACCTACAACGATAACGTCGAGCTTTAACTTATTCTTTGGGTTAACCAAACGCTGGTGAGCCTTATAGTTGGTCCACTTCTCAGCAACTGGTCCTTCAGGTATTCTAGAATTTAATGTTTTTGCCATAATCTTTTTTAATACTTAAATGATTACACGAATTATGCGCAGCACAAAGATGGAGCGCAACCGAAAGCGAATGCCAATACAACTACGATGAAGAGGAGAAGCAAGATGGTAGAATAAATCATACCGATCATCTTCCAACGGCAGAACCAAGTCTTACCGCTCCAACCGAGAGTCTGAATAGCACTCCAGAAACCGTGAGTGAGGTGGAACCAAAGAGCTACCAACCAGATGATGTAGAGAACTACGAACACTGGGTTAGCGAAGGTGTCCTGAATGAATGCGAAGCCATCTGATGGGCAGTGGCCGAAGCTTGTACCCAAAAGCTCTGCAAACATCATGTTGTACCAGAAGTTGAAGAGGTGAAGCAACAAACCGAGAACGATGATGATACCGAGCACCAACATGTTCTGGCTAGCCCACTCTACCTTCTCTGGCTTTGCTATTACCTCGTAACGCTGGTTACCGCGAGCACGACGGTTCTGTGCTGTCAGGATGAAAGCGTAAACGATGTGACAAACTGCCAAAGCTGCCAAACCCAAAGTTGCAACTACGGCGTACCAGTTAGCACCCAACAATTCGCAAATCATGTTGTAAGCATCTCCTGAGAAGAGAGCAACAACATTCATGCAACCGTGGAATGTCAAGAATAGAATAAGAGCGATACCAGTTACTGACATCACTACCTTTCTACCAATAGATGAATTGATTAACCACATAAATGATTGAAATTTAATTATTTAACTGTTTGAAACTAATTTATATTCCACACTTTTCGTCCCTGCAATACCTATTTTTTGGCATTCTGCAATCCTCATTTCTAGGTATATTTTCGCAAGTCTGCTGCAAAATTACTATATTTTAATGATTTATCAAAGTATTTTTGCTAAAATTTCGATTTTATTTCTTACTTTTGCCGAAAATTAGAAAAAATATAGATTAAACGAAGTATGAAATTCAATTATGACGTGCTCGTTATCGGTGGAGGACATGCCGGATGCGAGGCTGCAGCAGCCTCTGCAAACATGGGTGCCAAAACCTGTTTGATAACGATGGATATGAACAAGATTGGTCAGATGAGTTGCAACCCCGCCATCGGAGGTATTGCCAAGGGACAGATTGTGCGCGAAATCGATGCTTTGGGCGGACAGATGGGTATCGTAACGGATAAAACCGCCATCCAGTTCCGAATGCTCAACATCGGAAAGGGTCCTGCCGTATGGAGCCCCCGTGCCCAATGCGACAGAGGAAAGTTTATCTGGGAATGGAGAACCATCCTCGACCATACCGACAACCTCGACATCTGGCAAGACCAAGCAGACGAACTGCTCGTTGCTAACGGAGAAGCCATCGGCGTAAAAACCATCTGGGGAGCCGAATTCTATGCCAAGAGCATCATCATCACCGCTGGAACATTCCTCAACGGACTGATGCATGTAGGAAGAAAGATGGTAGAAGGCGGAAGATGCGCCGAACCTGCCGTACACAACTTTACGGAGAGCATCACCAGATGGGGTATCACTACAGCCAGAATGAAAACCGGAACTCCGGTCAGAATCGACAAGCGAAGTGTTCATTTCGAAGATATGGAAGAACAGCCGGGCGACAGCGATTTCCACCAGTTCTCTTACATGGGAGAACATCGGGTTCTGAAACAATTGCCTTGCTGGACTTGCTACACCAACAAGAAGGTACACGAAACTTTAAAAAGCGGTCTCGCTGACTCACCTTTATATAATGGTCAGATTCAGAGTACCGGTCCACGTTACTGTCCGAGTATAGAAACGAAGCTCGTCACCTTCCCCGACAAGGATCAGCATCCGCTCTTTCTGGAACCGGAAGGCGAAGATACGAACGAGATGTATCTGAACGGTTTTTCTTCGAGCATGCCGATGGATATCCAGCTGAATGCACTTCACGAGATTCCTGCTTTGAGAGATGCCAAGATTTACAGACCGGGATACGCCATCGAATACGATTACTTCGACCCTACCCAACTCAAACATTCACTGGAGTCGAAAATCATCAAAGGTCTCTTCTTTGCCGGACAGGTGAACGGAACCACCGGTTATGAGGAAGCAGGAGGACAGGGAACCGTGGCAGGAATCAACGCAGCCTTGCATTGTGTTGGCGACAAAACATTCGAGATGAACCGCGATGAAAGTTATATCGGCGTACTCATCGATGATCTCACCACAAAGGGAGTGGACGAGCCATACCGTATGTTTACCTCCAGAGCCGAATACCGCATTCTGCTCCGTCAGGACGATGCCGATGCCCGACTCACCGAAAAAGCATACGAACTCGGAATTGCCAAGCGCGACCGTTACGACTGGTGGATAGAGAAAAAAGAAGCCATCGGAAGAATCATCGAATTCTGCGCCAACTATCCTATCAAGAAGGATGAGATAAATCCAAAACTGGAGGCGCTCGGCACTACTCCACTTCGCGCCGGCTGCAAGCTCATCGACCTCATCGCTCGTCCGCATCTAAACCTCACGAATCTTTCGGAGATTATTCCGGACCTGAAGGCTGCACTGGATGCACCAGCCAACCGAAAGGAAGAGATAGCGGAAGCTGCAGAAATCAAGATGAAGTACAAAGGTTACATCGAACGAGAACGTCTCATCGCCGATAAGATGCACCGTTTGGAGGACATCAAGATAAAGGGCCGTTTCAACTATTCCGAGCTCCACGAAATCTCCACAGAAGGACGCCAGAAACTCGAGCGCATCGACCCGGAAACTTTGGCACAGGCAAGCCGAATTCCGGGCGTATCTCCAAGCGATATCAACGTGATGCTTGTATTACTCGGAAGATAAGCCGTTTCACAGCGAAACACAAGGAAACCCCAAATGTTTCACGTGAAACAGATTATCAGCAAAACATTTGATGCTCAACCGTTTAAGAAAGGTTGCATCAAGTGTTTTGCGGTTAAAGTAAAACTTCAGCAATTCGTGAAACAAAAGCTGATAAAATCAAGTAAAACGAAAAAACAAACGGGCAAAAAGCCCATTAAAAGAAGCAAGAAAACAGAATAAAATAAGTATCAATTTAAAGCATAAAAAAGTAATGAACAATCAGCTATTATTAGACAATCTGCGTTGCATTCCAGATTGGCCAATCAAGGGTGTGAACTTCCGCGACGTTTCAACCCTTTTCAAGAATCCTGCATCTTTAAAAGAGATCAGCGATGAGATGTATGAACTCTACAAAGACAAAGGAATCACCAAGATTGTAGGCATCGAATCACGCGGTTTCGTAATGTCTTCTGCCCTTGCTATTCGTCTCGGAGCCGGCGTAGTTTTATGCCGCAAACCAGGAAAACTTCCATGCAAAACCGTACAGGAAAGTTATGCTAAGGAATATGGCATCGACACCATCGAAATCCACGAAGATGCCATCAATGAGAACGACATCGTACTCCTCCACGACGACCTCCTTGCCACCGGTGGAACCATGAAAGCAGCATGCGACCTGGTAAAGAAATTCCATCCGAAAAAGGTATATGCAAACTTCATCATCGAACTCGTAAACGAGAATTTCGAAGGCAGAAATTCCTTTGATCCAGACGTTGAAGTAACTACTTTATTACAGTTATAAGCTGCAAAAATACTGCAAGAAATACTGCGAGAATGCAGCACGGAAGCAGTAAAAGACACTAGAGCGTTGCCGTTTCACGTGAAACAGTAACGCTCGTTTTCCCTTTAAAAACAAGTAAAATATGACGAAACAAGAGAATGAGGAGCGTTTGGCTAGGCTTAAAAACATCGTTTTAAGTATGCCGGAAAAGCCAGGAAGCTACCAATATTACGACGAAAATCATACGATTATATATGTGGGAAAGGCGAAAAATCTGAAGAGAAGAGTATCTTCCTACTTCCATAAAGAGGTAGACAGATACAAGACAAAGGTGCTTGTTTCTAAGATTCACGACATATCTTATACGGTCGTAAATACAGAAGAAGACGCACTTTTGCTCGAAAACAGCCTGATCAAAAAGTATAATCCAAGATACAATGTCCTGCTGAAAGACGGCAAGACATACCCCTCTATATGCGTAACAAACGAGTATTTTCCACGCATTTTCAAGACTCGTCATATCAATAAAAAAGTGGGAACCTTCTTCGGTCCTTACCCACATATCGGCAGCATGTATGCCGTTTTAGAGGTTATTAAAAAGCTCTATAAGCCCCGCACCTGCAGAATGCCTATCACCAGAGAAGGCGTTGCAGAAGGCAGATACAAGCCGTGTCTGGAGTATCATATCCACAACTGCGGAGCACCCTGCATCAACAAGCAGAGCTATGAGGAATATCAGGAAAACATGCGCCAGGCACGTGAAATCCTGAAGGGAAACACGCGGGAAGTAAGCAAATATCTCTACGATTTAATGATGAAAAATGCCGAACTTCTACGCTTTGAAATAGCCGAAGAATATAAGAAAAAGTACCAATTACTGGATGAATTTGAGGCAAAAAGCGAGGTAGTAAGCCATACCATTACAGATGTAGATGTCTTCACCATCGTAAATGATGATGCCAACAAAAACGCCTTCATCAACTATATTCACGTAAAAAACGGCACCATCAACCAGAGCTTTACCTACGAGTATAAGCGCAAGCTGGAGGAGAGCGATGAGGAACTTCTGATTACTGCCATTCCAGAAATCAGAGAGCGTTTCCACTCCACATCGAAGGAGATAATCGTGCCCTTCGAAATGGAATGGAAGCTGAAAGATGCAACCTTCTTCGTACCCCAGAGAGGAGACAAAAAGCACCTTCTGGAGCTGTCGGAAATGAACTGCAAGCAGTATAAATTCGACCGTCTGAAGCAGGCTGAAAAGCTCAATCCGGAGCAGAAACAGACCCGATTGATGAAGGAATTACAAGCAAAACTGAAGCTTCAAAAGCTGCCTTATCAGATAGAATGTTTCGATAATTCCAACATATCCGGTACTGATGCCGTGGCAGGATGTATCGTATATAAAGGTATGAAACCATCCAGAAAAGACTATAGGAAATACAACATTAAGACGGTGGAAGGGCCGGATGATTACGCATCCATGCAAGAGGTGGTAAGACGCCGGTACAGTCGCATGATAGAAGAAGAAACTGCACTTCCAGACCTCATTATTACCGATGGCGGAAAGGGTCAGATGGACGTAGTAAGAGAGGTTATTGTTGACGAATTACACCTGGATATTCCTATCGCAGGACTTGCCAAAGACGACCGTCACCGCACCAACGAACTTCTCTACGGCTTCCCACCTCAAACCATCGCCCTACCACCCGAAAGCGAGCTGTTCAAGGTTCTGACACAGATACAGGATGAGGTGCACAGATACGCCATCACCTTCCATCGCGACAAGCGCAGCAAGCATGCTCTTCACTCAGAATTAGACGATATCAAAGGCATCGGTCCGAAGGCTAAAGAAGCCCTGCTGAGCAAGTTTAAGAGCGTGAAAAAGATGAAAGAAGCATCATTGGAACAACTTTCAGAGGTATTAGGCCCTCATAAGGCAGAAATTCTTTCAAAATATTTCGAAGAAAAAGGCGAGAATATGAAATAAAAGTTGTATATTTGCAGTTCAAACTATACTATATATAATATATAAACAATAACAGGGATTGAACAGAACAAAGCATTCCATTAATGCTATTCATAAAGTTCTATGTTCAACATTCAAAGTTCAAAATAGTAATATGAGAATCGTAATACAGCGTGTCTCTCACGCCTCAGTTACCATCGAAGGAGAGGTTAAATCTGCCATCAGACAAGGCTATCTAATCCTTCTGGGAATAGAGGAAAGCGACACTTCAGAAGATGTAGACTGGCTGGTCAGAAAGGTAATCGGACTCCGTGTTTTCGACGACGAAAACCATGTTATGAACCGCTCCATCATGGATATAAATGGTGAGATTCTGGTCATCAGCCAGTTCACCCTATTCGCCAGCTACAAGAAAGGAAACCGCCCAAGCTGGCTCAGAGCAGCCAAACACGAAATCAGCGTTCCACTCTATGAGGAGTTCTGCAAAAAGCTATCCGATGCACTCGGAAAGCCAGTAGGAACAGGCGAATTTGGTGCCGATATGAAGGTAGAATTGCTGAATGACGGTCCGGTTACCATCATGATGGATACTCACAACAAGGAATAATGCCCTACCCTGAAAGAAAGGCATCTTTCCCCATAAAAGAATTAGGAAGATGACAATAAAAGAAGCACAAGAAGCTGTAGATCAGTGGATTAAAGAATATGGCGTACGCTATTTCAGCGAACTTACCAATATGGCTTGCCTCACCGAAGAAGTGGGCGAACTGGCACGCGTCATTGCCCGAACATACGGCGACCAGAGTTTTAAGAAAGGCGAGAAACCTAACTTGGGCGAAGAGATGGCCGATGTTCTATGGGTGCTTATCTGCCTGGCTAACCAGACAGGGGTTGACTTGACAGAAGAACTCCAGAAGAGTTTTGACAAGAAGACCAAAAGGGATTCTGAAAGACATAAAAACAACCCAAAACTATCTGAGCATCAGGAAGATAAAGAATAAGACAACAAGAATTAAAATTGCTATTCATATAAAAACTTAACTTTAATAATTATATAAATAACATTAAGTATGAGCAGTATTAAAGAACAGGTTCTTGCACAGCAGGGACAGTATAAAGAGTCAGACGACAAGTATTTATCAGTTTTGAAGCAGTACAACTGCAACCTCAATGATGAGGAAGTAGCTGCTGCAGTAAAGAAGATTCTCGATGAAAAGGTAGCAGAGAATGAGACCATGGAGGTCAAGAAGTTCCTCTTCGGTAGCATCGAGTTGACTTCTCTCCATACAGAAGATACAGAAGAAAGCATCCTGAAGATGATTGAAAAGGTGAACCAGTTTGCCAAGGATTATCCTCAGCTTCCTCACGTAGCAACCGTATGTACCTACCCTAACTTTGCCGGCCTTATCAGCCAGAGTCTGGAGGTAGACGGCGTAGAAATCGCTGTAGTAAGTGGCAATTTCCCATCCTCTCAGACCTTTATCGAGGTAAAGATTGCAGAAACCGCTATGGCTATCAAGGATGGTGCTACAGAGGTGGATATCGTAATGCCTGTTGGCAAGTTCTTCAGCGAAGATTACGAGGGTCTCTGCGATGATATTCAGGAACTCAAGGAGACATGCGGAGAGCATAAGATGAAGTGCATTCTGGAGACAGGTGATCTGAAGAATTGCAGCAACATCATGAAGGCTTCTATCCTCGCAATGTACTCAGGTTCTGACTATATCAAAACCTCAACAGGCAAGGAGAAGGTCTCAGCTACCCCTGAGGCAGCATACGTTATGTGCCAGGCTATCAAGGCATATTACGAAAAGACGGGCATTCAGATTGGTTTCAAGCCTGCAGGTGGTATCAATACCGTTCATGATGCCGTAGTTTACTATACCATCGTGAAGGAAGTTTTGGGCGAGAAATGGCTGACCAACCAGTGGTTGCGCCTCGGCACATCACGCCTGACTAACCTCCTCTTGAGCGAAATTCTGGGCAAGGAGATTAAATACTTCTAAAGAAAAGTAACTGATTTTCAATAGAATACAAAAAACAAAGGGTTGATTCTCGCAGAGAACCAACCCTTTTTATATTAAGCTTTTCTTTCAATCACAAAATCCAAGTAAGCCTTCAAGGCATTGTATATATCCTTATCCTCCACATAAGTATCGAGGAAATTCATGGCTTCGGCATGGAAATCCCACATGCGCTTATCCGCATATTCTATACCTCCGTTTGCCTTTGTAAATGCCACTAACTGAGCTATTTCGTCTGCCGTCACAGTATGAGCCTTTACCTTTCTGGCAAGCTTCATCATCTCCTCATCACCGGTAGACTTCAAAGCATATATTACAGGCAAAGTCAGTTTTCCTTCAACCATATCATTACCAGTAGGTTTACCTATCTCCTTGGAATCATAATAATCAAAGATATCATCACGGATCTGGAAGATGATGCCCAAGTTCTGTCCGAAACGCTTCGCCTCTTCAATCTGCAATTCTGAAGCATTGGCAGACATCGCTCCGATACCGGCGCAAGCCTCAAAGAGAGCAGCCGTTTTCTGCTTAATCACCTGATAATAAATATCTTCCGATATCTCTTCATTACTGATACTGTTGAGCTGAAGAATCTCACCATTAGACAGGATACGTCCCAACTCAGCAAGATAACGCACGATTTCCTCTGAATGCGAATAAGATACATGAAGCAAGGCGGTGGAAAGAATGAAATCGCCCACAAGCACAGCCACCTTATTATTATAAGTAGCATTCACGCTAGCCTGTCCGCGGCGCTCCCCACTCTCATCAACCACATCATCATGTACCAGCGAAGCGGTATGAAGAAGCTCCAGACCTACCGCAGAATGCTGGGTAACACTGGAAACCTTTCCAAAATTACGTGCCATCAACAAGATGAGTATAGGGCGCATACGTTTTCCAGCGCGCTGACGGATGTGGTCGAGCACCTGGGAAAGGAGGCCATCGCTATGCATAAGAGACTTGTTGAACAAATCTATAAAATCTGCTAATTCTGCCTCTATAGGCAGCTTGATAAGTGATAAATAGTCCATTATATGTGAGTAAATCTACTTAATTTCTGAAATTTGTTACAAAATTAATCAATTCTTCTTGAAATATCGCATTTTTTTAGTAATTTTACACCACAAAAATGAATATTATGGATAAATTGTTCCTTTTAGACGCGTATGCGCTCATTTATAGGTCGTATTACGCCTTTATGAAAGCCCCTCGAATCAATTCGAAGGGACTCAATACTTCGTGTGTAATGGGGTTCTGCAATACCCTCAACGAGATACTTACCAAGGAGAAACCTACCCATATTGCGGTGGCTTTCGACCATGGCAAGACCTTCCGTCATGAGGCTTTCCCTGCATATAAAGCTCAACGAGAAGAGACACCGGAAGACATCAAACTCTCTGTGCCTATCATCAAAAATATCCTGGAGGCATATCATATCCCTATCCTTCAGGTAGATGGTTTCGAGGCGGATGATATCATTGGAACAGTTGCCTTGAAGGCCGGTGAAAAGGGGATGGAAACCTACATGCTCACACCCGATAAGGATTACGCACAACTGGTTCGTAACAATGTTTTCATGTTCCGTCCTCGTCATGGCGGTGGATACGAAAAGTTGGGCGTACAGGAAATTGAAGAGAAATACAGCATCACTTCCCCACTCCAGGTTATCGACCTCCTTGCTCTGATGGGCGACTCAGCTGATAACTTCCCAGGCTGTCCGGGCGTGGGAGAAAAGACAGCCATCAAACTTATCAACGAGTTCGGTAGTGTAGAAGGTCTTATCGAGAACTCTTCTCAAGTGAAAGGCAAGCTCCGCGAAAAAGTGGAGGGTGCAGTAGAAGATATCAGGATGTCAAAGTTCCTGGCAACCATACGAACCGATGTTCCGGTAGAGATCAAGATGGAAGATTTGAAACGGGTAGAGCCAGACAATACAAAATTGGATGAAATCTTCACCGAGTTGGAGTTTAAGTCGTTTGCCAACCGAGTTCTTAACAAACCTAAAAAGGTGCAAACAAAGCCTACAGGAGAGCTCGATTTATTTGGCGCACAGCCTGCCAATGGTAAGGAAGAGTCAAAAAACGCGAGTTTTGAGACCATTAAAACGGTCTCTCACTCATACAAACTCATTGATACAGAAGAAGATACAAAGAAACTTTGTGACTATTTATTAACATTCAATATTCTCAGTCTAGACACAGAGACCACATCTACCGCTGCTATTGATGCAGAATTGGTGGGTTTGAGCTTTGCCGTGAAGGAAAAAGAGGCTTTCTACGTAGCAATTCCGGCAAATCGTGAAGAAGCCTTAAAAATCGTAAACATCTTCAAACCTCTCTACGAGAACCCGGAAATCTTGAAAGTGGGGCAGAACATCAAATACGATTACGAGGTGTTGATGAACTACGGCATAGAGATTCAGGGCAAGATGTTCGATACGATGCTCGCCCACTATCTCATCCAGCCAGAACTTTACCACAACATGGATTACTTGGCAGAAGTATTCCTCAACTATCAGACCATCCACATCGAAGAACTGATTGGCCCGAAGGGAAAGAACCAGAAGTCGATGCGCGATCTCGCCCCATCAGACATTTACGAATATGCTGCCGAAGATGCCGACATCACCTTGAGATTGAAAAATGTGCTCGAACCAAAACTCAAAGAGATAGATTGTGAAGATCTGTTCTGGAATGTAGAAATGCCGCTTGTACCTGTTTTAGCCCACATGGAGATGACGGGAGTATGCATCGACACCGATACCCTAAAGGAAACATCCGAGAAACTCACCAACCGCCTCAATGAGATAGAACATCATATCTATGAGTTGGCAGGCGAATCGTTCAATATCGCTTCCCCACGCCAGGTTGGAGAAATACTCTTCGGAAAGATGAAGATTGTGGAGAAGCCTAAGAAGACGAAGACGGGCCAGTACGTAACAAGCGAAGAAGTTCTTCAGCAGCTGCGCAGCAAGAGTCCAATCATCGATGAGATACTGAACTACAGAGGTTTAAAGAAACTTTTGGGAACCTATATAGATGCCCTTCCAAAGCTTATCAACTCTCGCACCGGACACATTCATGCCTCTTTCAACCAAGCCATCACAGCCACAGGACGTCTTTCTTCAAGTGATCCAAACCTGCAGAATATTCCAGTACGCGATGACGATGGCAAGGAGATACGCAGATGCTTCATCCCAGAACCAGGCTGCCTGTTCTTCTCTGCCGACTATTCACAGATAGAACTTCGCATCATGGCACACCTGAGCCAGGATCCAAACATGGTAGAAGCATTCCGTGAAGGCTCTGATATTCATGCAGCTACAGCTGCCAAGATTTGGCACGAAGACATCAAAGAAGTAACAGATGCACAGCGCAAGAAGGCAAAAACTGCCAACTTCGGCATCATCTACGGCATTACGACCTTCGGTCTTGCCCAACGCATGAACATCGAAAACCGAGAGGCAAAGCAGATCATAGAAGACTACTTCCGCACCTTCCCTGGTGTTCAGGCTTACATGGAGAAGGCAAAGGAAATGGCAAGAGAGAAAGGCTATGCCGAAACCCTCTTCCACCGCCGTCGCTACCTGCCAGACATCAACAGCAAGAATGGTACTGTAAGAGGATTTTCCGAGCGCAATGCCATCAATGCCCCTATCCAGGGCTCTGAGGCAGACATCATCAAAGTGGCTATGATCCGCATCTTCAACCGATTCAGAGCAGAAGGCATCAGGAGCAAGATGATTATCCAGGTGCATGACGAACTCAATTTCTCCGTATATCCGGAAGAGAAGGAAAAGGTAGAGAAGATTGTGGTAGAAGAGATGCAGAACGCCTACCAGCTCAGTGTGCCTCTGGTTGCTGATGCCGGATGGGGAAACAACTGGCTTGAAGCACATTAGAAAAAACAGAAAGCGGCCGCAGAAACCGCAAGGCAACTTAAATAAAAAGAAGCTCGCAAGATATCAAACAATCATCTTGCGAGCTTTTCTTTTCGAGATGTTTCACATGAAACAATCAAATCTTCTATCAAAACACTACTAAAAAGACAAATAACTCCTTTATTCACAAGTACATCTAGAAATCTTTGTTTATTTAGATTAAAAAGGATAATAAAATTATAATATTTTCAAATTTATTTGGTTCTTACAGAAATAAAGTGTATATTTGCATAGTAAATCAGACTGATATGCAAACGCACCTGTCTGATTAAAAGTGAATAGATAACAATAATCAATCAAATTAAGAAAGAAAGGAACATTATGAAGAAATATGTTTGCGACGTATGTGGTTGGATTTATGATCCAGAAGTAGGTGATCCAGAGGGCGGCATCGCTCCAGGTACAGCATTCGAAGACATCCCAGATGATTGGGTTTGCCCTCTTTGCGGAGTAGGCAAGGAAGATTTCAGCCCTGTAGAGGAATAAGGCTCTTTTGGAGGAATCACCTGAAGGAAATCCTCATAAAGGAATCATCTGAATGAAATGCCTGATATTCAGGCAACACATTCATAAAATAATAGGAGGAACCATTATGACAAAAGTTAGAGAAATCTACCGCTGCCAGATTTGTGGCAATGTAGTAGAAGTTGTAAACCCAGGAGCCGTGCTCAGTTGCTGTGGCGAGCCGATGAAGCTGATGAAGGAAAACACCAGCGATGGCGCCAAAGAGAAGCACGTGCCTGTGATAGAACCTATTGAGGGCGGCTATCGCGTAACAGTAGGAAGTGTGGAGCATCCGATGCTTCCAGAGCATTACATCCAGTGGATTGAATTGCTCACCCCTACCGATGTGCTTCGTCATGAGTTGAAGCCAGGCGAAAAGCCAGAGGCTATCTTCCTGACCAACGCAGAAGCCAAGGATGTTACGGCTCGAGAATACTGCAATCTTCACGGATTGTGGAAGGGGGTAATCTAAAAGATTGCCTATAGGTAAGATCTAAAAGATTTCAGAAGGATAAAATCAAAAGAAATAGTATTATTCAGGAGGATGCGTCTCTATATTGTAGGGAGTTTACATCATCAACGGCAAGAAAGCTGTCTTGAAATAACAAATACTTATCATAGTAATCATCAGAAAGGCATTCACCAGCATCGTGAATGCCTTTTTTAGTTAATTTTCCACGATTTCTTCGTATCTTTCATTTATAATGTGTAACTTTGCACCGGAAATTTAAACGTTTAAAGATAAAATGGCATTAAAATGTGGTATTGTAGGCCTCCCAAACGTGGGTAAGTCTACACTGTTCAACTGTCTGTCTAGTGCAAAGGCACAGGCAGCTAACTTCCCTTTCTGTACTATCGAACCAAACTTGGGCGTCATCACCGTACCAGATGAGCGACTCAACAAGTTGGCAGAGATTGTTCACCCAGGACGCATCGTCCCAGCTACTTGCGAAATCGTAGATATCGCAGGTCTCGTAAAGGGTGCCAGCAAGGGCGAAGGTCTTGGTAATAAATTCTTGGGAAATATCCGTGAGTGCGATGCTATCATCCACGTAATCCGCTGTTTCGACGATGACAACATCGTGCGCGAGGGTGGCGCTAAGGTTGATCCTTTGGAGGATAAGAGTGTCATCGATACAGAGTTGCAGCTCAAGGACCTGGAAACTATCGAATCTCAGCTCACCAAGCAGAAGAAGACTGCTGCAGCAGGCAACAAGGATGCTAAGACGATGGTTACCGTTCTGGAGGCTTACAAGGCTGTTCTGGAACAGGGAAAGAATGCTCGTGGCGTTACTTTCGAAAGCAAGGAAGAGCAGAAGGTGGCTCACGACCTCTTCCTCCTCACTACCAAGCCTGTGCTCTACGTAGCCAATGTTGACGAGGCTTCTGCCAAGACCGGCAACGAGTATAGCAAGAAGGTAGAGGAAATCGCCAAGGAAGAAGGTGCTGAGTGCATGGTCATCGCTGCCAAGACAGAGGAAGACATCGCATCGCTCGAAACCTACGAGGACAAACTGATGTTCCTCGAAGAACTCGGACTGGAAGAGAGCGGCGTAAACCGACTCATCAAGAAGGCATACGCCCTGCTGAACCTCGAAACATTCATCACCGCTGGTGAGATGGAGGTCAAGGCATGGACCTATCACAAGGGCTGGAAGGCTCCTCAGTGTGCCGGCGTCATCCACACCGACTTCGAGAAGGGATTCATCCGTGCAGAGGTTATCAAGTATGATGACTACATCAAGTATGGCTCTGAGGCTGCTGTACGCGAGGCTGGTAAGCTCGGCATCGAGGGCAAGGAGTACGTCGTACAGGATGGTGACATCATGCACTTCCGCTTCAATGTATAATACTATTCTTCTACGGTTATGATAGCAAATCTGCTTAACTATATCGTATGGGACCCAGACCCAATCCTGGCTCATCTGGGTCCTATGACCATCCGCTACTACTCCACCTGCTGGATGATCGGTCTGCTGCTGGGCTATCTGCTCATGAGCAAGCTCTACAAGCAGCAGGGGCTTTCAGATGAGAAGTTCTCCCCACTGTTTCTCTACATCTTCTTCGGTGTACTGATAGGTGGCCGTTTGGGACATTGCATCTTCTATCAGCCGGAATATTTCCTCACCCAGTGGGATCACTTCATCGAGATGCTGATACCTATCCACCACATGCCAGACGGCAGTTGGAAGTTTACGGGTTATGAGGGACTGGCAAGCCACGGAGGCGTATTCGGCATGTTCGTCGGCATCTGGCTCTATTGCCGCAACATGAAGGTGAGCGGCTGGGTAGTGCTCGATAATATGGGTATCTGCTCAGGCATTACAGCCACCTTTATCCGTTTGGGCAATCTGATGAATTCAGAGATTATCGGCAAGGTAACCGATGTGCCTTGGGCATTTATCTTCGTTCGCGAAGACCAGTATCCACGCCATCCGGGTCAGCTCTACGAAGCTTTGGCATACTTCTGCTTTTTCCTCATCATCCTCTTCATCTATAAGAAGAGAGGACCTAAGAGCGTTGGAACCGGTTTCTATTTCGGTCTTTGCCTTACTCTCATCTTCACCTTCCGTTTCTTCATCGAATATACCAAGGAGATTCAGGTAGCATTCGAGGCGGGCCTGCCTATGGATATGGGACAGATATTGAGCATTCCGCTCATCATCGCCGGTGTATGGAGCATCGCTTCCAGCACAAAGAGAGCGAAAGAAAAGAATGTAGAGGCAAAATAATATTAGACGACTTATTTTCAGATTATAAAAATCCCTCCTCGTGCAACAGCATCTGCTGCCACGGGGAGGGATTTATATTTTTATCTTCCCAGTAGAATCTTCTTGATGTCATTGAGCTTGTTCAATGCCTCTACCGGAGTGAGATTGTTCACATCCAGCCCGAGTATTTCATCACGTATCTGCGTCAGTACAGGATCATCGAGCTGGAAGAAACTGAGCTGCACACCATCCTTAGGTTCATCGATGTGCTGTACGTTCGGTTTACCGGCACCGCCAACCCCGGCATTGTCATCCTCCAACTGTTTGAGAATCACATTGGCACGGTTCACGATGCTGCGAGGCATACCGGCAATCTCTGCCACATGGATACCGAAAGAGTGCTCACTGCCTCCCGGTTCCAGTTTACGCAGGAAGATTACCTTTCCGTCCACCTCTCTCACACTCACATTGAAATTCTTGATGCGAGGGAAGTTCTTCTCCATCTCGTTGAGCTCATGATAGTGGGTAGCAAAGAGCGTACGTGCCTGCGCCTTCTTATGTTCATGCAGATATTCCACGATAGCCCAGGCAATGGAAATACCATCGTAGGTAGAAGTACCTCTTCCCAGCTCATCAAAGAGCACCAGCGAGCGCGGAGAAACGTTGTTCAGGATGTTTGCTGCCTCGGTCATCTCTACCATGAAGGTCGATTCGCCGAGCGATATATTGTCGCTTGCACCTACACGGGTGAAGATTTTATCCACCAGTCCCACTCGGGCGCTCTCTGCGGGCACAAAACAGCCTACCTGTGCCAGCAGCACGATAAGGGCGGTCTGGCGCAGCAGAGCCGATTTACCAGCCATGTTAGGACCGGTAATCATCATAATCTGCTGTTTCTCGGTATCGAGCAGCACATCGTTAGGTACATAGCGTTCGCCCAACGGCAGTTGGGTTTCAATCACCGGATGCCTGCCCTGCTTGATGTCGAGCACCTCAGAATCATCGACGATAGGGCGCACGTAGCGGTTCTCGTCAGATGTCTTTGCAAATGACAAAAGACAGTCCATACGGGCGATGAGGTTGGCATTGATCTGTATCTGCGGAATATACTCCTGCATGGCAGCTATCAGTTCGTTGAAGAGCTGTGCTTCCAATACCAGAATCTTTTCATCAGCACCGAGAATCTTTTCCTCATATTCCTTCAGTTCCTGGGTGATATAACGCTCTGCCTGAGCCAGCGTCTGCTTGCGTATCCACTCCTCAGGCACCTTGTCCTTAAAGGTATTTCTCACCTCCAGATAGTATCCGAAAACATTATTGTAACCTACCTTCAGACTCGAAATTCCTGTCTTTTCTATCTCCCTTTCCTGTATCTTGAGCAGATAATCCTTGCCGTGGCGGCTGATGGCACGAAGGTCGTCAAGTTCGGCATTGAATCCGTCGGCTATCACGTCACCCTTATTGACCAGCTGTGGCGGATCGGGCTGTATTTCCCTGGCGATGCGGTCTTTCAGGGTCTCGCATACGTTCAGCTGCTCGCCTACCCGCTTCAGAGCCTCGTTCGTAGCATGCTGGCATGCTACCTTGATAGGCTTGATGGCTTCGAGTGCATTCTTCAGCTGAACCACTTCGCGAGGCGAAACTCTACCCACGGCTACTTTGGAGATGATACGCTCCAGGTCGCTGATGCGATGCAGCTGGTCATCGAGAAGCTGTCGGAATTCCGGTTCCTTGAAGAAATATTCTACGATGTCGAGGCGCTCGTTGATAGGTTTCACATCTTTCAATGGGAAGACCAGCCAGCGTCTGAGCATACGTCCGCCCATCGCCGTTACCGTACGGTCGATGACATTCAGAAGAGAAGAACCGTCTTCCTGCATAGGGGCAACCAGCTCCAGACTGCGGATGGTAAACCTATCCATACGCACGAACTTATCTTCTTCGATACGTGAAAGGGCGGTGATATGATTAATCTGTGTATGCTGGGTAATCTCGAGATACTGCATGATGGCACCACTGGCTATCACGCCGTTCTTGAGATGCTCTACGCCGAAACCTTTCAGAGATTTTGTCTTGAAATGTCCCAAGAGTTTCTGCAGGGCTGTCTGTTCGGTGAAAACCCAGTCATCCAGCTCGAAGGTACAGTATTTGCTGCCGAAATATTTCTCGAAGTCATTCTTTCGGGCGCGGTCGTAGAGTACCTCTTTCGGCATGAAGTTGCCCATCAGTTTTTCTACATAGTCGTAGGTTCCCTCGCCGGTAAGAAACTCTCCGGTCGAGATATCCAGAAAGCTCACACCGCAGGCGGTCTTGCCGAAGTGTACGGCTGCCAGGAAGTTGTTCTCCTTGTAGTTCAGTACGTTATCTCCCATCGCCACACCCGGTGTAACGAGTTCGGTAATACCTCGCTTCACCATCTTGTCCATCTGGCTCAGTCCCTTCTTACCTTTTATTTCGAGTCGTTTCTTCTTCGGGTCTTCCAGCTGGTCGCATACCGCTACGCGCTTACCCGCCCTGATGAGTTTAGGCAGATAGGTATCCAGAGCATGATGAGGGAATCCTGCCATTTCGGTCGTACCCGTAGAACCGCCATTGTTGCGTCGGGTCAGCGTAATGCCGAGTATACGGGATGCCTCCACCGCATCTTCGCAGTAAGTTTCGTAGAAGTCACCGCAACGGAAGAGCAGCAGCGCTTCGGGATGTTTCGATTTCATCTCGAAAAACTGTCTCATCATCGGTGTAAGACCTTTATTATCGTTTGCCATTATCTTTTTTCTCCTTATATTATTTCTTTTAATTTACATAGTTTCTATCTACAATACTCCTCCTTAAACCACAGCCGGTATATCGGGTCAACAAAGCCAAAAGCATCGTTTTGCTTTTCGATAATATCTTTGTTCTGGAGAGTTTTCCTGTTCTTGACAATCGTATTTGGATTACCAAGATTATAGATTTGTTTCACGGCTTGCGAAGAGAAATGCTGTTCGCCATTGGCTATAGCCTTAAGCATCTCTATCTGGGTGGAACTGAGATTCTCCGTATCATTCTGAAACATCGGGGTATTGATGTTGAGTACCTGTTTCAATCCCAGATGATATATATCTTCCGTCACTTCCGAAACCGTGAAACTCCAGATAAAATAGCACAACTGCTGGAGATACCAGGAATGGCACGCCACGGCATCACAGATCCGCTCTGCCATCTCTGCAGAGATTGACTTTCCTGTCTTCTCGAAAGATGACAGAATGAATGGAATCCAATGCTCCTTAGCTATCTTCTGCATGAAAATCACTTGTCCGAAGCGATAAAAAGGACTATTGGAATTGTTGAAGATATTGAGCATCATGTTTCGCTTGCTGCCGTAGAGACAGTAAGAGGTAAGCTGCTGTTGCTGCCATACCGAACGCATCTTTCCCTCCATATCCTTATACTCAGGAAGATTAGCCAACTGCTGGAACTCGTCGATGCAGACGATAATCCTGATGCCCTTTTCCTTTGCCAGCAACTCAGGCAGTTGGAGAATCGCCATCTTATCACGCTCCTGTGGCACAAACTTCAGGTCGAAAGCCATGAAGTCGGTCACCTGGTCGTTGATTACAACCTGCGGTATCACACCTGTCAGGAATTTCTTTGCATCCTCTATCCACCGTTCCATTTTAGAGGAAGCACAAGCTATAACCTGACTGGCAAAAGTGCGATAAAATTCAGATTCTGAGCCGATGCTGAAGGCATCGATATAACAGATTCTTACGTTATTATCCTCACCAGCCAATTCGCTCATCGCCCTTTTCACTAGCGATGATTTACCCCATCGGCGTGGTGAAATCAGCATCACGTTGATATGGGAGGACAGTAATTGCTTCAGCAAAGCCCTGTCTTCCTGTCTGTCGATAAAATTCTCATTGGTGGCTAATGTACCAAATTGAAATGGTGATAGATATTTTGCCATATTCCTAGTAATTTGGTACAAAGTTACGAAATATTACCCTAAGGTAAGTTACCCTAAGGTAATATTTAGAGTTTTTTAAATGAATATATGCTGCATTACCATAATAAAGCCGTACTTTTGTACTCATGAAAAAGAAACAATTATACATAGGGGTTCTGTCGGTTGCTTGCTGCGCTCTCGTAGCAATAGGCATCACCTTGCACCTGCTCTACCCCAAGAAACAGATACAGAACCTGGTGAAAACCCCACCGGTTCTCCGGCTCAAGCCACTGCCTTCAGATACACTGAAGAAGAAACCTGTGAAGAAGATGGATTTCAATATCTCCGGAACTTTAAGAGATAAGGAAGGAAAGGGAGTGGCTGGCGTCATCGTGAGCGATGGATTCAACTGTGTGAAAACCGATGCACAGGGCAGATATAAGATGAAACGAGACAGCCTGGCAAAATTCATATACTATTCTGTTCCAGCCGATTGCGAAGTTCCTACCCATTCTAAGACCGATCGCACGGCTTTCTTCTACCAAAAGGTATCCAAGGGGAAGAAAACCTATAACTTCACCCTCACCCGACTGCCGGGCGGCAAGGAGATTCACTATAAGATGATTGTCATCGGCGACCCGCAGGTTACCAATGCCTACAGCCCTTACTATACTTCTCCGGATGATAATCCCATTAAGAAGAGCGATGTAGAAAGATTCACTACCCAGACGATGGCGGATATCAGGCAGACCATTAGTTCGCTGCCTGCCGGAACTCCCGTCTACGGGCTCAGCATGGGCGATGATGTGCAGTATTATGGCGGTTACAACGCCAAACTGGAGCGTCAGATACGCCAGGCATTGGGCTCTTCAGAGATGCGTCTCTTCTCCGTCATCGGCAATCACGACCAGGATGGCAAGGCGCTCTACCGCAGGAAATGGGAGGAGAATTTCGGTCCTACCGATTTTTCCTTCAACCGTGGCGATGTGCATTATGTCTGCATTAACAACTGCTTCTTCCATCGCGGCATGTCTTATTATTCTCCTGGAGAATTACGTGAGCGCCAGGTGAAATGGCTGAAGCAGGATCTCGCCCTCACGCCAAAGGATATGAAGGTGGTACTCTGTTATCATATTCCTTTTACCTTTGGTAATGCGCCTTTCAGCAAGGCGAAGCCGCTGACCAATGCCCATGAGGAGGGACACTATTCTTCTTCTCGTCTCTCGCTTCTGCTTTCTTTACTGAAACAGTTTAAGGGCGGTTACGAACTCTTCTGCGGCCATACTCATTTTGCCTGCAACCACGAAATCAACTATGAGGGAGAGGATGTGATGGAGCATTGTCATGCTGCCGCCTGCGGCAATATATGGCAGTCGAATATCAACATCTGCGGAACTCCAAATGGATATTATGTATACAGTTTTGTGGGTACCAGCATCAGCAACTGCTATTACAAGGGAACTTTCTGGGATAAGAGCAAGCAGATGACCTTGTTCCGTGCGCAGACCGATTTCAACGGCGAGAAATACTCTAGGGATTGGCAGTTGGCAAACAACAGGAATATCCTGGTAGCCAATGTCTTCAATGCCACCAGTCACTGGCGTGTTGTAGCCGTAGAGGATGGCAAGGAATATCTGATGGGCCGCCTCAGCGGAAAGGGGCAGGATGCCTTTGCCGCAGGCTATCATCATAAGTATAGCGAGAGTGTATCCTATCGTTTCGTGAGCAAGGGGAATGGTTATCTTATCATGAACCACCTATATTATTATACTCCAAGGAATCCGAATGCCAGAATCATCATCAAGGCATCCGATCCATACGGAAATACCTATACGGCATCGAGCGATGAGGTAACGACCGAGCCTTTCGCCAACTTTGCCCATTATTACGAAAAAGAGTATAAGGAATATAAGAGTAAGAAAGACAAGATGTTGCGGGATTCTATATCTGGCAGACAGAAAGATTCACTTGCTGCAAAGAAGAAAACGCCATAAATGCCCTGAACCAATGGTTACAGGCCTAAAGTAAAGGTAGAACGCAAGCAGCACGCCCTGAAAGGGCAGAAGCTCCTAGCCCAGGGCAGCGCCCTGGGTACAATAGCAATAAACAAGACGCCCTGTAAGGGCAAAAGCTTCAAATATACAAAGCTTTTGCCCTTACAGGGCGACTATTTTGTGTATGTAATTACCCAGGGCGCTGCCCTGGGCTAGGAGCTTCTGCCCTTTCAGGGCGTGTGGAGTTTATTTGTTCAGTTTCCAGGTAACACCATCTTTGGTGTCCTTTACCTCGAAGCCGGCTTCAGCCAGGGCATCGCGAATCTGGTCGCTGGTAGCCCAATCCTTATCAGCCTTAGCCTTGGCACGGAGATCGAGAACCATATCCACTACCTTGCCATAAGCCTCCTCACGAGCATCATTGTTGGCTCCCTTCTCACTCTTCAGACCGAGCAGGTCGAAGGTGAAGAGATGCATGGTGTCTGAAAGCTCCTTCAGGTCTTCAGCAGAGATGTTTGCCTTGTGGTCGAGGGCTGTGTTGATTACGTGGCAAGCCTCGAAGAGATAGCTGATAACGAGCTGAGTCTGGAAGTCATCGTTCATCGCATCGTAGCAGCGCTGGCGCAACTCGCTTACAAACTTCTTTACCTGCTCATCGCTCTGCTTAGCCACAGGCACACGCTCTAGGTCATTCAAACCATTCATCAGGCGCTCCAATCCCTTCTGGCTGGCCTTCAAGGCATCGTTGGAGAAATCTACGGTGCTGCGGTAGTGAGCAGAGAGGATGAAGAAACGGATGGTCATTGGCGAATAAGCCTGCTCCAGACTGTCGTGATTGCCAGTGAAGAACTGCTCCAGAGTGATGAAGTTGCCAAGACTCTTACCCATCTTCTGGCCATTGATGGTAATCATATTGTTGTGCATCCAGTAACGAACCATCTGGTCGCCCTGAGAAGCCACAGCCTGTGCAATCTCGCACTCGTGGTGAGGGAAAATCAAATCCATGCCGCCACCGTGAATATCGAAGTGGCTGCCCAAGTACTTACGTCCCATCGCAGTACACTCGCAGTGCCAGCCAGGGAAACCATCGCTCCAAGGACTAGGCCAGCGCATGATGTGCTCTGGTGAAGCCTTCTTCCAGAGGGCGAAGTCAGCCTGGTTCTTCTTCTCGCCGATACCAGCCAGCTCGCGGCTCTCGTTGATCACGTTCTCCAGGTTACGTCCTGAGAGGATACCGTACTTATGATCCTTGTTATACTTCTCGATGTCGAAGTAGATAGAGCCATTGCTCTCGTAGGCATAGCCATTGTCCAGGATTTCCTGAACCAGTTTCTCCTGTTCGATGATATGGCCTGTGGCATGAGGCTCAATGCTAGGAGGGAGTACGTTCAGCGCCTCCATGGCATCGTGGTAGCGGTTGGTGTAGTACTGCGCAATCTCCATTGGCTCCAACTGCTCCAGGCGAGCCTTCTTCTCAATCTTGTCGTCGCCCTCATCTGCATCGTGCTCCAGATGGCCCACGTCGGTAATGTTTCTAACGTAGCGAACCTTATAGCCCAGGTGCTTGAGATAGCGGAAGAGTATATCGAATGTGATGGCTGGTCGTGCATGACCGAGATGCGGATTGCCATACACGGTAGGGCCACAAACATACATGCCCACGTTAGGAGCGTGGAGCGGAGTGAATCTCTCTTTCGTACGAGTGAGAGTGTTGTAAATCAGTAATTTCTGTTCCATCTTGTATGAACCTTTCTTTTATATTATTTATATTTGTCTGCAAAGTTAACTCATTTTTCTGATATATCCGACAAATCATTCGCAAAATGTTATTAAATTCCTCGAAAATGCTAATGGAATAGATCTTCCATGGTCAATTCTCTCTGCATGATGCTGCTATACTGATTTTTTGCCAAGCCATAAGTGGTAAGCATAACCTGCTGGCAACTCTTGCGAGTCTTCGTCTCCTGCTCAAAGATCCATTGGCGATTTTGTAGCGTTTCGGCATATTGCTTATCTATTGTATAAGGCCGGGTAGAGAACTTGATTTCGCAGAGGTTTACGATATGGTCAGCTCTATCGAGCACCAGGTCTATCTGAGCTTTTTGCTCCTTGCCCTTGCTAAACCATCCCGAAGTAGATACAGCCATGCCACTGATTCCCATCGCCATCTTGATTTGCTCCACATGAGCCAGGCAAACCTGCTCAAAGGCATAACCAGCCCATGAGTTTATCTTTGGTGTACCCAGATGATGCTGCCAAAACTGCTTGTCGTTGTTCTTGCCATCCTGTAGGAAATGAAAATAGAATAAGGTGTATGCATCAGTAAGTTGATACATCTCGTCGCGTTTCTTCTGTCCGAACGAGGTATAGCGGCGAATGAAGTCGCTTTGTTCCAGTTCATCCAATACTCTAGTCGCACTCCCCGCATTTGGTAAGCCTGTGGCTTCCAGTATCTCATTGCGAGTCAATCCCTTGCTCTTTGCAGCCATGGCTTTTACTATCAGTAAGTGGTTGTCTGCATTGCGGAACATGGCTTGATACAGATTCTCGTATTCTCGATGGAGTTGACCATCGGGATGAAACAATAACTCATCGATGTTCTGCGCCAAGCTCTTGGTTGATTCCAGCATGCTGAGATAATAAGGCACACCGCCAAACACCATGTAGCTTATTACTTGGTCGTAATGGTTCATGGCAATCTTTTTATCCTTATAAAACTCTTCGCACTCTCGGAGGGTAAAAGGATGCAAATGAATGCGACGATTCACTCGACCATATAATCCACCATGATTGTTGAAAACCTTGTTGATAATCCACGAAGTGGCTGAGCTACAGCAAACTAGCAAAATATCCGTTCTTGCCGAAGCCCAACTGTTCCAAAACCATTCCAAGGCGGTAAGAAAAGAGCCGTCCACTCCATTCATCCATGATAATTCATCAAGGAACACCACTTTCTTCTGCTCCTTGGATGCTTCCAGTATCTTGATGAGCGCATCGAATGCCTCTAGCCAGGTCTTTGGCAGAGCAAGGGGTGCATCAGAATATTTGCAAAGCGCATGGTAGAAATACATGAGCTGTACATCCTTGTTTTCCTGGTTGACACCTGTGGCATAAAATGCCAACTTGTCGTCAAAGGCCTCTCTTACAAGAAAAGTCTTGCCTACGCGACGGCGACCATATACGACAACAAACAGCGATTCCTCTACTTTGTATGCCTCTTCGAGCTGTTGTAGCTCACGTTTCCTTCCTATTATCTTTGTCATATATTATATAGTGAATGGGTTAAACAACCTGCTTGTTTTGGCTGCAAATATACAAAAAATACCACTTAAAGCCAAACGAATTGGTAAGAAAGTGGCTCTAAGTGGTAATTTTAACATATTTAGAGCCACTTTAAGCGCACAGATTGGGCATGGAATGACAGAAAAAGGAATTTGAGAAAGTACAATCAGGCTTTTTGATTCGGCTATCTTTTTGCATAAAGTAAGCAGTTTCTGTATATCTATTCACCATTTGTAAGTTTTTTGCCTAATATATGCATAAAATTATCAAATTATTAACGTATATCGAAAATAATGTGTAACTTTGCAGCCGCAAACAGTTATCAATTATCAAGAAGGCGGCTATAAGTTCCGCTAATGAGCATTAAGTTAGAAGAAAATGGCATATACAAGATTGAGTGCTGCCGAAGCGGCAGCGATGATTAACGATCAAGATACAATCGGATTGAGTGGTTTCACACCAAACGGCGTGCCTAAGGCAACCTTCCGCGAACTCTCCAAGAGAGCCGTGGCTGAGCACGAGGCGGGCAGACCTTTCCAGGTAGGCATCCTCACGGGTGCTTCTACCTCGCAGAGTATCGAAGGTGACATGGCAGCAGCCCATGCCATCAAGTTCCGTGCGCCATTTTCTACCAACAAGGACTTTAGAACTCATACCAATCTCGGTGAAATCGACTACGAGGATATGCACCTCGGCCACATGGCTGAGCGCCTGCGCCGTGGTTTCTATGGCGAAATAGACCTTGCCATCATCGAGGTTTCTGATTTGGAAGAAGGCGAAACCACCTGCAAGGCATTCCTAACCTCTGCCGGCGGCATTGTTCCTACCATCGTCCGCCTTGCCAAGAAGGTGCTCATCGAGAAGAATACCTTCCACAGTCCAGCTTCCCGCTATCTGCACGATGTTTATGAGATAGCAGAATGCCCGTTCCGCACCCCTATCCCTATCATGAACGTAGGCGATAGAATAGGTAAGGAGTATGTGGAGATTGATGCACATAAGATTGTGGGTGTGGTGGAATGCAACATCCCGGAGGAGGCACGTGCCTTCAAGCCTCTCGACCCTGTGACCGAACAGATGGGACATAATGTGGCTGATTTTCTGGTCAGCGACCTGAAGAAGGGACATATTCCTCCTCAGTTCCTGCCTTTGCAGAGCGGAGTGGGCGTAACTTCCAATGCTGTATTGGAGGCATTAGGACAGAACCCTAACGTGCCGGTATTCAGCGTTTATACCGAGGTGGTTCAGGATGCCGTGGTAAAATACATGCGCGAGGGAAGAATCAAGGATGCTTCCTGCTCTTCGCTCACCGTAACAAACGATACATTGAAAGAGGTATATGATGATATTGATTACTTCAAGAAACATCTCACCATCCGCCAGAGCGAGATTTCAAACTCTCCTGAGGTCATCCGCCGTCTGGGTGTCATCGCCATGAACACCGCCATTGAGTGCGATATCTACGGCAATGAGAACTCCAGCCATATCTGCGGCAGCAAGCTGATGAATGGTATCGGCGGTTCCTGCGATTACGAGCGCAATGGTTTCATCTCTATCTTCACCACGCAGAGTACCACCAAGAACGGCTGCATCTCAGCCATTGTTCCGATGTGCAGCCACGTAGATAGCACCGAGCACGATGTGGATGTGATTGTTACCGAACAGGGAGTTGCCGATCTCCGTGGCAAAGGCCCATTGCGCCGTGCCAAAGAGATTATCGAGAACTGTGCCCATCCAGATTACCGCCCTATGCTCCGTGAGTATCTGAAGTTTGCCGAGAAGGGCCACGAGCCACAGAGCATGCGTGCTGCCCTCGCCATGCACGATACCTTCCTGAAGAAGGGTGATATGAGATTGACTGATTTCGGAGAATATCTGAAATAAGAGAAGGCCGAAAGATTGTGAAAACCGAGAAGACAAATCTTTCATAGATGACTCAGAAAAATATCGAATTATATGATAAGCGGCATTCATATCCAAGGAATGCCGCTTATTATTTGTTATAAGCATATAGAAAACACTTTAATTCTATATGAATAAACTATACTCCCAGAAGAAAGTTCCGCATAAAGACGCTGAACGGAGAAGTAATTAGGCATCAAAACTTTTTCTTATCAGAACAAGAATAATTTCAATTAACATAGGAGAAAGTTTATCCCTTAATCGAGCTATCGCACGACGCTTCTGTACCTTCACCGTCTCAGCAGAGATGTCCAGTTGCTCTGCAATCTCCCTGTTTTTCTTCCCCTCCATACAAAGAAGAAAGACTTCCTTTTGGCGAGGAGGCAACTCATCTATCGCAGCAAAGAGTTGACGATAGATTTCTTCCTTATTAAAAATATCCAAGGTATCATCCACCAGCATAAACTCCTGCAGATTATCAACTATACTCTGCCGATAGTTGTTGTGTACCGTTTGATGGCGCAGGTGATTGAGAGCAGAGTTATGCACCGTATTATATAAATAGGCGGAAAACTTGGAAATACTGTTGAAAAAAGGGCGACGTTCCCATAGAACAGAGAAAAGATCCTGCACGATATCTTCTGCAATGGTCATTTCCACAAACTGACAACCATAACTCACCAAGGCACGATAATATTTATCGTACAACAACTCGATGGCCTGATTATCCCATTGGCAAATTATTGCAATTTCAATATCACTTTTCTCACTCATGAGTGCAAAGATACGCATTTTTATGCAGTAAAATTAAAAAATGCAACTTTTTTTCACTTTTTTCTTGATTTTTGTAACCACAAACGCACCCAAGTGTGTTATAATAGTAAATACAGAGAATAATTCTATCACAAAAGTATTAGAAAATATGAATAAGAATATTGATATCAATACACTCGTCAGTAAATTACTGACTGGCGAAATCTCAGAGGAAGAAGGCAAGGAGCTCTTATCAAGAGTAGAGCAAGATGCGTCGCTAAAAGACAAGATAGAGCATTTCATGAATGAAGATGATTTTCTCCAACGCTACCATCTCTACAAGAGCATTGATGCCGAGAAAGCAAAAGCTACATTCAAAGCATCTCTCCAACATGCAGAGGAACAGGAAGATAGGAATGATGAAAAAGCAGCTACCATCATCTGGTTGCGACGCATAGCCGCTGCAGCAGCTATCGCCCTCATATTAATGGGTACATGGATGTATTTCGGACATCAAGGTTCCACCCCACCAGCCGTCATCACCGCAGAACTGCATCAAGCCATAGAACGGGTTCAGCAGAATGACATGAATGGAGCTACACTTACCATCAACGGCAAAACCATCAAGGTGAAAGATGCACAGAGTGCATTGGCACAAGCAGAAAAAGTAGCTGACAGTAAGGATGGAAGCAGTTTCTTTGGAAGCGACGAAATAACAGAAAGCTCCCTGATAACAAAGAAAGACAAGGAATTCTGGATGGTACTGGACGACGGAACCTACGTGCATCTCAACTACAATACCACTCTCATCTATCCTAATCACTTCGTAGGCAGCGAGCGTAAGGTAAAGCTCAAGGGAGAAGCCTATTTCATCGTGGCCAACGACTCGAAGAAACGACCTTTCATAGTAGAGACTGCCAACGGAGATGTACACGACTATGGTACCGAGTTTAATGTCAACACGATGAAGGAAAAAGGTGTAACCAGCGTTGTTCTGGTGAAAGGTAAAGTTGGTGTGAGCAGCAAGTACGGTAAAGAATACCTGTTGAAACCAGGCGATATGGCAACCCTGAAAGCAGGCAGAACACCAGACATCCAGCAAGTGGATGTTAATTTTTACACCTCTTGGAACACGGGCAACTTCTTGTTCGACGGCTGCACGCTGCAAGATCTGATGGAAGTTATCTCCCATTGGTACAACATGAAGGTGGAGTTCTCGTCCGAAGACATGAAAGAACTGCGATTCACAGGCAGCATTGACAAATACGAACCGATGGGACAGACTCTCAATGCAATAGAGAATATCACAAGATTGAAGATAACTGCCAAGGAAGGCATCATCAACATCAGAGAATATAAACATTAATATTATATACAACATGAAGAGATTTTTATCAATAATGGCAATAGCCTTGTTAGCGTGCATCGCAACAATGGCTGCCACAGCCAAAAAGACGAATCTGAAAGTACTCTATGTAGGAGGTCATTCCGACATAGAGACTTTTGGAGTAGCAGACTATGACAAGGAAGCTCATGCCAAGAGTATCGTGACAAGAACTGCCGCCTGGAAAGTCTTTCTTGAAACATATTTCACTACAGTGAAAACGGTACAAGGAAAAGACTACAACTACAGGATGTCATACGACTATGATGTAACCATCATTGATGGCGACCCAACTCCTATTGAGCCACGTCGCACAATCATTGAAAATGACAGATTCAGCAAGCTGATACCAGCCAAGTATTTCCCAGAGAACTTTGACCGTCCTGTCATCACCATCGCAGACGAAAGCGAGACAACAGGTCGCTATATCGGTGTGAAAAACGACTGGTATTGTCTCTGCCTTCTTGGTCATGCTTACAACATGAATACCAAGAGTGCCATCTTCAAAGGTCCTTATAAGGTGAAGATAACCACCACAAAACGCCCAACTCCTGCAGGCGCAAAGGAATATGCAGAAATGTGCCAGGAGAAGCTTCCAGATATGATTCCGATGTGGAAAGTACAGAATAAAGACTATAGCAACACCAAGGGTTATAAGGCAGGTTTGGTTACTCGCCAGTGGGGCTATCTGGATTCTCCTGATACAGAAATCATATCGGGTGGCGAAAGTGCCAAGAGCTATGGAGCCATCGCCATCGGTCGCCATGCCAACTTCTTGCATTGGGGCTTCTCTGCGTCTCCTGCAGATATGACAGAAGAAGCTAAGCCGGTTTTCCTCAATGCAGTTATTTATATCAACAAGTTTAAAGGTCATCATATCATTGCCCGCAAACTCAATGAGGGAATTTCTACCCGCACTACAATTGATGAGCACAAATATACCGTAAGCAAAGAAAACTACGAAGCTTACAAAAACTCGATTGAAGGTTTTAACAATCAGATTAAGCATCTGGCGGATTCACTTCAAAAGGTGGTTGCTGCTGGCGGCAAGATGAGCGAAACAGACAAGATGTATATGAAAATGGCAGAAAATCCTCAACCCATTCCATCCTATATTGACTATGTAAAGGAAAGGGCAGGAGAACTGTATGAAATGTTTGGCACCGATGTTGACAAATATTCAAGCTATTATACCGAAAATCGCCCATATTTCTATGGCAATCTGAACGATTATGATATTAAGCTCGATGAAGATGCCAAGAGCATCGGCATCGCCAATAACGACAAGCGTATCCTTGACAAAGCTATCTCCATGTGGGAAAAAGGTCAAGACATAGAGAAGGCAAAGCGCATCCTCTATCGCTATACGTTGCTCCGTTACGACAATGCCAAGCAATGGCGAGAGTGGTATAATAAATATCAGAGCAAACTCTTCTTTACTGAGAGCGGAGGCTGGCTGTGGCTGGTCAATGATCTCGATCCGAAGACTCCAGGCAATGACTACAGCGTTCTCAAATTCTACGATTTCAATGAAAGCAACATCGCTCCTATCCAAGAGAAAGCAACCAAAGAAGAGCCTGTTGCCCTATCATCCGCTGTCAGCGCTGTGGGCAAAGACAAGGAACTCATCATCCGCATGAAGATATATCCAGGCTATCACATCTATGCAAAGGTAAGCGATCAGGACCCTTATATCCAGACGACTTATGACCTCAAGGCAGAAGGCGATGTCAAACTGGTAGGCGAACTTCAGAAACCTGTTGGCAGACCTATGGCAGGCTCTAAATCTATCATCCTTGAAGGTGAGCAGATTTTCCGTCAGAAGATAGAAGGCAAATCGGGTAAGATTACCTTTATAGTCAACTATCAGGCTTGCGATAGCCATGTTTGTCTGATGCCAAAGAGCAAGACTATCACGATAGAATTATAAAAATATTGGTTTAATTTTATAACAAGAGAGAATGAAAGAATTTGGAAGAATGAAACGAATCCTTTTCGCTACCTCCCTGCTTGTAGGAGCAACCCTATGTGGAGGAACCAGTACTGCTATGGCTCAGCAGCCAAAGCACCAGACGGTAACTATCAATGCAAAGTCGATGAGTGTGAAACAGTTCTTCGCTGAAGTCAAGAAACAGACTGGCTTGAACTTCATCTACAGTACAGATTTGGCAGCCAAGTTGCCACACATCACGGTGAATGCCACCAACCGCCCGTTGCGCCAAGTACTTGACGAGGTGATGAACAAGGTGAACTGCCGTTATGAGATTGAGGGTAATATCGTGACTATCACTCGCCGTATGGCAGGTGAGAGAGTTCGTAATGTATCCGGTGTCGTCACCGATGAAAGTGGCGAGCCACTGATTGGTGTGTCCGTATGCATCGACGACAGCAAGGTTTGCACCATCACCGACAGCAAGGGTTTCTATACCTTGAAGGTGCCAGCCAATGCTTGCACCTTAAAGTTCAGCTACCTCGGTATGAGCAATGCAGAATTGCGTCTGGGAAGCGGTAGAGCACCTTTAAGCCGTAACATACAGATGGTTACCGACAATCAGCTTTCTGATGTTGTGGTAACAGGTTATCAGGAGATTTCCAAACCTAAGATGACAGGTTCTGTCACCACCATCACCTCAGCCAAATTGGACGAGCGTTACACCACCAACATCATGAACAACCTCGAAGGTCGCGTGGCAGGTCTTTCCACTTATAATGGAAAGATGACTATCCGTGGAACCTCCTCTCTCTATGCCGAGACCACCCCATTGCTGGTTGTGGATGGCGTACCTGTAGAGGGAAACATCGACGATTTGAACCCTTACGACATCGAGAGCGTAAACATATTGAAGGATGCCGCAGCCAATGCCATCTATGGTGCCCGTGCATCCAATGGTGTCATCGTAGTAACCACCAAGAATGCCAAGAAGGCAGGCAAGATAGACATCGACTTCGCAGCCAACCTCACGGTATATGAGAAGAAGAACGTAGATTATGCCGACAATTTCTATATGACTCCAGAACAGCAGGTGGATACCGAGGCCAAGTATTGGGACTACTATTTCTTCCATAATGATGGTGAAGTGGCTGACCCTATCGGTACTACTGCTCAGTCAATCTCTATGGGTACCCAAGCAGTAACTCCTATCGAATATGCCTATTACCAGCGAGCTAAGGGAGAAATTTCCGAGGAAGAATTGCAGAACCAGTTGGCTTCTTTCAAGAAGAACAACTATGCCAAGGAGTATGCAGATGCCGTATATAAGCAGAGAGTGATGCAGCAGTACAACCTCTCGCTTCGTGGCCGCAGCGATAAGTTCACCAACAACCTGACTATCAACTATAAGTATGACAACAGCGGACTGATCAATCATTTCGCCAATCAGTTCAATGCCCAGTATAAGGGTTCATACAATGTAGCCAAGTGGCTCACAGCCTCCATGACTATCAATGGTATCTATAGCAAGAGTAAGGAAGTAGGTTACGACAACAATAGCTACTATAGCGATATCTGGAAACAACCAGCCTATATGCCATTCTATAATGCTGATGGAAGCGTCAAAGGACAACACTATTGGTATGATGGCAATGATTACATGACCTTCGGTTCTCCTTTTGAGGATTTAAGCTCCAATCCAGTGGATGAGTATTACAATAACACCCAGGTTACCCGCCGTCAGTATATGCGCTATCATGGAGATTTGCTCTTCAAGATTATTGACGGATTGACTGCCAATGCCCAGTTTGTATATGAAACCAATCATAACACCGTAGAATGGAATGCAACACAAGATAGTCATGTGATGCGTACCATGCGTAATGCTTATTATTATCAATCTGCAGATGGCACTATCAAGAACTACGTTCCTACCACTGGCGGTCTACTCCGTACTACAAATAGTGACGGACGTTATTGGACAGCACGTGGACAGCTGAATTATGCCAAGACCTTTGGCAAGCACGACATCATGGCGATTGCCGGCTTGGAATTCCGTGAAACCAAACTGACAGGTTCTAAGGCCTTAATGCTGGGTTATGACGACCAGTTGCAGACAAGCTCTACCCACACAATAGACTTTGGAACATTGAGTACCATGAACTATTCACCTCTTTTCCTTGGCGCCTCAGGTGGTTTCCCTGCAAGCCAGTTTGTATTCGATCCTTATATCAAGGAAGGAATGGGAGTTGTTCCTGAGACTCACCACAAGTATGCTTCTGGTTATTTCAACCTTACCTATACTTATGATGAGAAATACAATGTGTTCGGTTCGTTCCGTAAGGACTATGCTGATGTATATGGCTTGAACACCAAGTTCCGCGGCACGCCACTCTGGTCTGTAGGTGCAGGATGGTTGATTCATAATGAAGACTTCATGAAGGATATCAAGTGGGTAAACTTCCTGAAACTCCGTGCCAGCTATGGTGTGACTGGTAACATCTATCAAGGTGCAACCAGTTATATGACAGCTACATCAGGAGAACTCAATCAATATACCAACTTGCCATACGGCACCATCGAAAGTCCTGCCAACCCTAACTTGAAGTGGGAGCAGAGCCGCACTACCAATATCGGTATCGACTTCGGATTGCTCGACAACCGCTTGCGTGGTTCCATCGATTATTATAACAAGGTGGCAAAGGATGTGTTCTCTTATCGCACCCTCGACCCAACAACGGGTTTCACCTCTATGTTCGTCAACATGGCTTCTATGCGCAATCGTGGTATAGAATTGCAGATTACTTATGATTGGCTGAGAGGGGCAAGCCGTAAGAATTGGAGTTGGACCACCAACTTCACCATGTCACACAACAGTAATATTGTAACCGATGTAGAGAACCCATCAAACAGCGCATCCCAGTTGATTGAAAGACCATACGTCAAAGGAAAGCCATCCAGCGCCCTCTGGTCATACCGCTTTGCTGGCATCAGCGACCAAGAAGGCGAGAAGGGTCAATCTCTGTTCTACATTGAGGATGGGGGCAAATCTCACAGTGCAACAGGCAAAAGTATAAGCATCTTGGAATACTCTGGTCAGAGCGAGCCAAAGGTTATCATGGGTATGGACAACAGCGTAAGATGGAACGGATTCTCTTTCAGCATTCTGATGGCTTACTATGGCGGTCACATGATGAGAGCCTTGGCGCATAATGAAACATTCTCAAGCACCTGGAGCACCGCTATCGCCAGCTATTTCCTGAATGCATGGACGCCAGAACACCCAACAGATATTCCAGGCATTGGCAGATACGCCTCTACAGCGACTGGCTCTGAAACAACCTATAGCAATAATGCTATTCATCATGCAGACTTCCTGAAGATTAGAAATATCGTATTGGGCTATGACTTCCCACAGGAGTGGTTCAGAGGAACAGGCATCAATCGCCTCTCTCTCCGCTTCCAGATAGACAATCCTAAGTATCTATGGGTAGCCAACGATGTGCATGTTGACCCAGAGACTCTTGGACTCCGCAATCCAAGTTCATACATCTTTGGTCTGAACATCAGTTTCTAATCTCTAGAATCATATAACATAAAAAGTAAGATCACAATGAAAAAAACAATATACAGTTTACTGGCAATCACAGCATTGCTGTTCTCATCTTGTGAGAGTTTCACCGAATTAGAGCCAAAGGGCAAGAACTTGCTTACCACAACCGACCAATTAGAAATGCTTCTCAACAAAGAGTATGAGGGATGTTCCTCTGATATGCGACAAATGGCTGGTGATATGATATATGCCTACAGCAATGTAGCAACAATCATCAGTCAGCCAGTTAAGACCCGCAACGTCATCATCTGGACTTACGATGAAGCCAATATGGACAAGATGGCAGAATTGACTTCCAGTGATCAAGACTACACTAATTTCTACGGCTACATCGGCACGATTGCCAACCCAATTCTCTCAAAGATTGATGCCGCATCTGGTACGGAAGCAGACAAGAAACTTTTGAAAAGCGAAGCCCTGACATTGAGAGCCTGGTCATTCTATATGTTGGTCAACAAGTTTGCCAAGGCTTACAATCCAGCTACAGCTGCTACAGATCCAGGAATTATCCTGATGACAGAGGATAAAGATATCCAGACTGCTCAGTCTAAAAGCACCGTAGAGGAAGTTTATCAGCAGATACTCAAGGACGCCAATGAAGCAATTGAGATAGATGGTCTTCCTAACTCTGCCGTTAACAAAATGCGCTTCAGTAAACCCACAGCTTATGCCGTAAAGGCATTGGCATTGCTCAACATGCAGAAGTATGACGAGGCAGAAGAAGTGGCCAAGCAGGCTATCGCCATCAATGGCACTATTAACAACTATAATACCTCATATCTTGGTAGTACCCAAGGTTATATAACAGGCGGGACTTATCCTGTTATCAATCGTGGCAAGAAAGGAACCGATGAGGATTATTTCTTAAATGGAAATTCTGAAAGCTTCAATGCTTACACCCCTACTACCATGGCAAACTTTGAGGATGGACATGCCTATAAGGACAAGATGAGCAATATGAATATGATGTATGATTACATGATGGATGCCGGAGTAAGTATGCTGGGTGAAACTGGTTTCAATTTTACTTTTGATCTCAACTCGTTATGGAATGATGGTGGTCTTCGCTCTACCCAGATGTATCTCACCATCGCCGAATGCGAGACCCACAAAGGCAACTACGATACAGCCGTGGAATATCTCGACAAGGTACGCATAAACCGCATCGATCCTGCCAAGTATCAGCCCCTCAAAGGCACAGTCAGCACCAAGGAAGAAGCCATCAAGCACGTGAAGCAGGTGACCATGAATGAGGACATTTACTCTGTCAATATCTTCATAGACAAGAAGCGCTGGAACCAGTGCGATGGCTGGAAGCAGAACTATAGCCGCACACTTGCTGGAAAGACTTATACCATCACTCCAGACAGTAAAATGTGGATATTCCCATTCCCTCAGAGCGTGATAAACAATAATGGTAATATCACACAGAACTACAAAAAATAAGAAAACAATATACAAATTTCCGAAAACGAAAAGAGGTCAAGCAAAGCATTTCAACAAGCTTTACTTGACCTTTCTTTATCTCCCTTTACCTATACCGATAAAGCAGTCGAACCCTTTTTGTCTACATCTTACAGGAATCCGGAGGATCGCCTACTGACTGGTAATGTGTAGTGAGAATATCGTGAGTGATAACCCCAAATCGTGATGGATGATAGATGATTACATAAAACTTATTCACGAATACGGCTGCATCGGGTTATAAATATGGCTGCATCGGGTCACAAATATGGCTGCATCGGGTTACGAATATGACTGCGTAAGCTAACGGAGACGTATCCGTAGGCTTATCGAGACGTATCCGTAAGCTTATTGAGACGTATCCGTAGGCTTATCGAGACGTCTGCATCAGCTAACTGAGACGTCTGCATCAGCTAACTGAGACGTCTGATCTCGCTTACTGAACTACTTGAGTTGCTTGATTGAACCACTTGAGTTAGCTGACTGAACCACTTGAGTATTCTTCTTCATGTGCTTGCGTACAACCATAAAACATTTTCTTAAACTTTTCCCTGAAATCTCTTGCGGGTTTGAAAATAAAACCGTAACTTTGCGGCATGGATTTTTAATACAGATGATTATGAAGCAGGTAGAAGAAAGATATATCAGCTTGCTGACCGACTTCGGTTTCAAGCGAATTTTTGGAACAGCGATGAACAAGGATTTGCTCATTTGCTTCCTCAACAGCTTGTTTAATGGCAAACAGGTTGTGAAGGACGTATCGTATCTGAACCCGGAGCATGTGGGAGATGTCTATACCGACCGCAGAGCCATCTTCGACGTATATTGTGAAGGCGAAAACGGCGAGAAGTTCATCGTAGAAATGCAGAATGCCTACCAGACGTATTTCAAGGATCGCGCCCTTTTCTACTCAACCTTCCCTATCCGTGAACAGGCACCAAAGGGAAATGAATGGGATTTCAAACTCAATCATGTCTATACCGTTGCCCTGCTCAACTTCAGCATGAACGAGGACGCATTCGACAAGGAGAAAATCCGCCATCATGTGCAGTTGTGCGATACAGCTACCCACAAAGTATTTTACGACAAACTCGAATATATCTATGTAGAGATTGCCAGGTTTGACAAGACCTTGGAAGAACTGGATACGCTCTACGAAAAGTGGCTCTATGCTCTGAAGAACCTCTATAAACTTACCCAGCGTCCTAAAGAGCTGTGCGACAAGGTCTTCGACCGCCTCTTCGAGGAAGCCGAGATAGCCA